>Ga0194052_1000052_pt1 | contig 86670 bp, 74 predicted proteins | sample SepL226m_MetaG_FD_160117 | JGI IMG/M metagenome (GOLD analysis project Ga0194052, IMG submission 160117) | Anoxic zone freshwater microbial communities from boreal shield lake in IISD Experimental Lakes Area, Ontario, Canada - Sep2016-L227-6m | ecosystem: Environmental > Aquatic > Freshwater >...
GAATAGCAGGTTGATTTTTAATAGCGTTGGAGTTAATTTCTGCGACCTGTTCTTTGATTATTATCTGGTCATCTACAGGTTGATTTTCAACTTTGATTGCATTAGTGAGTGTAACTGATGACTGCATCTTTGGAACTAAAGCTGGAATGATAACCGGTATGTTATCAGCAGTTAGGACACCTGGTTGGGTGGTTTTATTATCAACTATTTCTAAAGATACTGCTTGTGTTATATTTTCAATATGCGTAGAAACCGGTTTATTTATGATTGATTCTACAGCAGTGTTAGTTGGCACTGAAATATTTTCGTCATTTTTTTGCTGATGAATGACAGGTTGAATTATCACAGAATTATCAGGAATATTTTCATTAGATATCACATTAAATGGTATTACAGTGGTTTCTTTTATAATAGGCTGATTAATTGCAATATTTGATACAATATCTGAAGCATCTTGTTCAATATTAATTTTATCTGACTCTACTGCGGCAATATTTACTGCTGGTACTGCATTATTTTCTATAACGGGGTCTATTTCAATATTTGATTTAGTATCAATCAATGGTTTTGAGTTATCAAGCTCCAAAGATATAGGCATCTCTAATGAAAAATTGTTAACTGCCAGTAAAATTGATTCCTGTTGATGATTCAAGATTTCAGGCTTAATAACCGGGCTGTTTTTTGTATCGGCTATATTATTGATTTCTGGATTATTGATAGTAACTGGTAATTGAATCTCCTGTATCTCTACAATTTTAGATGATAATAAATTATCAGGAGTTGTTACTTTATTGTTAAAAACATTCTCGGATGATTTATTTATCAATACAGAATCAACAGTGAAATTAGAGATATTTGTGATCTCAAATTCATTATTAACTATCTTGATGTTATCATTTGAATTGGATTGAATTGTCTTTAATACTTCCGATTTATTAATCGGTAAAGATGACTTAATTTCTACACCATGAATGACTGGCTCAACAATTTCCTGATTAATAATTTCTACCATTTTATTCGCCTGGTTTTTACTGACAACGTCAGTGTTTGCAATTGTAGTAGATTCAGGAAGTATAGTATCTATCTTAATCTCTGATTGCGATGACTGAGATTTATTATCTTCTATCTGATTATCTGGTATAAGATTAATCTGTTTTTTAACAGTATTAATATTTGCGTTAACAATGGCAGTATTCCCGCGATTTTCTTCAATATTTTCAGCATTGATAGATGGTATAAATTCTTTTTGTGCTATATTTACTTTCGAGTTGTTTGCTGAATATACATTAACAGCCAGATTAGTTGCTTTCTGATTTGAGAAATTGATCTTAATACCTGTTGGGCTGTTATTTGCAGATTCGGCAGCATCAATATTGCTGAAAATAACTTCAACTTTTTGTTTATATTTCGAGTTGTTATTACTAAACTTCAATAATTTTGTTGATGTTTCATCTGCTTCAATGTTAATGGACTGTTGATTGTTTGATAATTGAATAGTTCCATTATCATCAATCGAAAATATTGAATCGCGTAATTTGATATCTGGTGAATCAGAGACAACCTTAACTTGTTCTAACGGTTGGGAGGGTGTCAGATTTAATCTATTTAAAACTTGCCGGATAGTTGACTTTATTTCAGTCCGAATCTCTTCATCTGTTCGGTTATCAAAAGGGGTTATGGATCCTGTTGTTTCCAATGCAGACGATACAGCGGGTTTTAGTTCTTCTGTAAATGTTGTTGTATTATTACTAATTTCTATATTACCAAATAATTTTATTGGCAGTTCAATATTTTCAATTGTTGTTGCTTCATTATTTGTTGGTGATGGTATAGGAGTTCCCGATTTATTGCTTTGCAGTCTAATATTCAATGCTGTAATTACTGCTAAAGCAGCCAGCTTTTCTGCCGTTTCCTGGTTAATGACAGCTTTTTGTCTTATGGTGGGCATTAATACAGATTGGATTGCAGGTGTAGTCGGTATATCATTAGTAATTTCGGGTTGAATCAGAATACTATTATCTGGAAGTGACAGGTTAGAAGTTGGTGTCTCATTATTTTGTTGAAGTTGACTATTAGTAGTTGTTAGATTAGCACTATCCTGCAGTAATTTTGCAAGAAGAGCATTAAACCCATTGTCATTCTTTTCGCCGATATTAGCATCCTTGGCGATAGAACTAAAAAAATCGCTATTCAAATTTATGGCAAAGTTCGTCATTTTTTAATCCTGTCAGCTTTAAATAAATTAGCTGACATAAAACTTATCGCCATAAACGAGATGCAACTTAAGTAAAAACGGCAAAGATTGTTATAAAAATCTCTGCCGTTATTGTATTCACTTTGTGAATTGCATGTTATTGCATACTTAAAACTCTTTGCTTAATACCCTCGAACATGCCGTCGATATTTGACTTCGCCAGTTTACCGATGATGGTTTTGATTAACGCACCGATAAGCGGCACATTAACTTCACAGTCCATATTCATCGTCATTTTTGTACCGCCGTCTACCTCTGTAAATGCCCAGACACCATCATATTTTTCCCAATCACCACTTAATGCGCGGAAAGTACAAACGTGGCTGGCATCATCCCAAATATCTTCTTCACGCCACTTTATTTTACGATTCAGTTTTTCTGCGATTCCTACCCAGTCGCTGATGAAACCCTTATCGGTATATTCAACAATTACAACAGATTCAACATCTGGTAAAAATTCAGGAAATTTTTCGATATTTTTGGCTATGGCATACACTTTTTCGAGTGGGGCAGGTATAATTATTTCGGTCATTACATTTGGCATGGCTATCTCCCTGTTGTTAATTGGATATTTTATATATTCGTTCAATAATTATAATTATCCTGCATGAAAACTTTGACAATATTTCGTTTGATAGGTAGACTATGATAACGGAAGCGAATAAACCCCTGGAGTATTATATTATGAAATTCCGGTCCATAATGACATCATTTATTTTAAGCGCAGTTATTTGCGTATTGGCAATTTCAGCCATTGCTGGTAATACAGTTTTGCCTGTTCCGCCAGTTAAGTCTACTTCACCTGCAAAATCTGCTCAACCAGCTAAGCCGGCTCCACCAGCTAAGCCGTCAGTTGTGCCTATTCCAACTCAGCCTAAAGAACCATCAGTAATAATATTGAATAAAAATACCAATATGGTATGCCCGGTAGTTGATGGTTTATGCAATGGGCAAATTACCAATATAAATAATGGTACTATCGAGATGTTTTCATTAATGCCAGTTGAGGATAAAAATCTGGTAGTAAATATTGGATATGGCACTGTTATTTCACGTGAAAATATCGGCGAATTGTTTTCATTCGCAGGCCGCAACTATATTCGTCAGACTTCACCAGATGCCGCGCCAAAACTGATATCAACTTATCAGAATGTACGGACCCCACTTAGCGTTGGTCTTTATAATCACAGTATAATTTCTCCACGGGTATTTCGCGTTAGTTACTCAAACCCGGTATTGCTGCAGGCATTGATGAATAAAGCTGTTCAGGATATTAATGAACCGGTTATGGTATTGGGGTGGGTAGATATGCCGGAGATGAATGGAGAAGCATTGAAGAAAGCTCCCATTGATGGCGTTTCACTAAATGGAGATAAGCGGGGAGATTATATCGAATCTGTGAGTGGGCAAAATCTTCGCGTTATATTTTCTGCATTAGCAGTTCCTGATAAACCGAAACAATCAATCTCATCAGCTTTGTTTTTAGACAAAATATTTAATGTCAATCCGCAGTTAAAAGGCAATCCCGGTCAGACTAACACTGTGATTTTTGCCAAAGCTGCAATCACAGAAGACCCAATCCCTGATAATTACAATACCAGTCCATTAGTATTATCAAAAATGAATGTTGCAAACGTTAAAGACATCTGTACTTTGCTGCCAACCAGCACAATAAGTAAAGGAATTCTGATATTTTATCAGCCAAAATTGAAAGTTTTAGCACCTGCTAAATAACCTTTTTTGATATTTTAATTTAACACCATCTGACTTTAGTTTAGATGGTGTTTTTTTATCTTGAAATTGTAAATATATACCTGATAAAAAGTTTAATAAAATCTCCTCAAATGCCATTTTAGGGGTTGCGGATGCTTGTAATCATGTGGTAACCTTTTGCCGCAGTAGGGATTCCTCGGGAGATTTGGTTTATGACCAGGATGCAGTTTATATTACACTTGGTGCGTCCCCATAAAGGACGATTAACGGCAGCGATTCTATTAACATGTTTAGCGTCGGTGGTGGCACTGCTGCCACCGTTAGCAATGCGGCATTTAATTAACGATGTTGCAATTCCCGCACAAAAAAACTTCAGCTTATGGCAGCAACTACCTCTGGCGATTCTTTTTATTGTCTCTATTCCTATTATCAATGGTCTTTTTAATGCCTTCATGCGAATCTTCATCGGTGCCATTGGTCAGCGTTTAGTTGTAGATTTACGTACCAATTTTTATCGTCACATCCTTGATTTATCATTGCGTTTCCACGGCGAACGCGGCAGCGGTTTTGTTATGAACCGACTGATGGGCGATATCAGCATGGTGCAGAACCTGGTTACTGGTGAAACTCTGGGTATTCTCAGTTCATTTGTTGCTTTAACATTTTCAATAGCAATGGCATTCACTCTGCAATGGCGGTTGGCTCCGATACTCATCATTATTATCGCTCTCTACGTATTCAATTATCGGATGATTTCCAATAAAATACGTCAGGCTAATTTAGACTTGCGCGAAGTAATGGATGTATTAACCGGCAAATTGCAGGAAAGATTAGCCGGAGTGCGGTTGGTAAAGACTTATTGCCGTGAACGCGATGAGACCGGTGATTTTTTAACCAGTACCAACCGTGCATTAGAGCATAGCTTTCGCGGTGAAATGTTGACGGTATATTTATCTACTTCAGCCCGATTGATAAGCGGGGTAGGGGCAACATGTATTTGGGCAGGATGTGGATGGTTTGTGGTGCATGGCACTATGCAATACGGCGACTTGTACGCAATGAATTTGTATGTATGGCAAGCGATTAACCCGGCGGTAAGCATGACTATGGTTGCCGGTGTTATAACCCAGGCGATGGTCAGCATTGATCGCATTATTGAAATTTTAGAGCAAAAATCCGATGTAATAGAAAAGGCGGATGCTATTGATTTGCCGGAATGCCGTGGAGAGTTGGCATTAGATAATATTCATTTTGCCTATAAAGAAGATGAACCGCTGTTTCACGGGTTAACTCATGTATTAAAACCGGGAAAAATGACTGCGTTAGTTGGTCATACTGGTTGTGGCAAGACGACTATTACTTCATTATTGCTGCGATTGTGGGATGTCCAAAAGGGAAAAGTAACACTGGACGGATATGATGTTCGCGACTTGACTATACGATCGCTGCGGCGCCATACCGGTGTGGTTCCACAGGAACCGATAATATTTGAAGGCACAGTTTTTGAAAATATTGCTTATGCCATGCCGGAAGCCACTATTGAACAGGTGACGGAAGCCGCCGAAGCAGCGCAAATTCACGATGTCATCATGGCACTGCCTGATGGTTACGATACTATTTTAGGCAAAGAAGGCTCAAAACTGTCTGTTGGTGAAAAACAGCGGGTCGCTATTGCCCGCGCAATCGTTCGCAAGCCCGCAGTATTGATATTAGATGAAGCAACATCGTCACTTGACAGCGAGTCAGAACTGCTGCTGCAAAAAGCGATGCTGAATGTATTAAAAGGCCGTACCAGCGTGGTGGTAGCTCATCGGTTAAGTACCATTGTTGAAGCCGATGAAATATTGGTTATGGATAAGGGAGAAATTATCGAACAGGGAACCCATGATGAATTAATGGAGAAAGAAGACGGACATTATAGATTATTATATGATGAGTTGAGCGGTAAAAACGCGAAGGGAGGTGTGGCATGAGCCAGAAACCAAACCTTCAGCAGCGCCGCTTGGAAATGATTTTAGAGACTTACCGTGATCGCGAACCTCGTCCCGGAACCGAGTTAAGGCAATTCATGCGCCTGTGGCGCGAATATATCTACCCGCATCGCCTGCGGTTGATGTATGCCATGTTCATGAATACTATCAATTCGCTGATGGTATTCGTATATCAATATATCGCCAGCCAGATGGTTGACTGGGTGTTGAATGGCGGCAAAGGAATCCCAAAAGAACAGATACAGGAACATATCCGCCGATTGGGGATAATATTTTTCTGTAATGCATTCAGTCACTTCCCGGAGGTTTTAGCGGCATGGCAGGCACGGTATTCAATAACTAAAATTGGGCAAAATATCGTTTTTGAATTGCGCAGGCATCTGCATGAACGACTGCAGCGCTTGCCATTGTCATTTTTTGACCGCACCCAAACTGGTCGCCTGTTAAGTATTGTCCTTGATGATGTTGGCACCATTCAAGGCTCTATCGGTGGCATTGTAGTAAACTTCACCCAATTCACCTTGCAGGTGTTAATAGGTATTACCATCCTTGTCTCTTTAAATGCGAAGATGGGTATACTTGCGCTCATTGCGATTCCGCTATATGTGGTCAACTTCCGTTATTTCCGGCCTAAAATACGCGAAGGTAATATCACCGCCAGACGGGCAAACACCGCTATTTATAATCGTGTTGAAGAACGCATATCTGCCATAAAAACAGTGAAGGTATTTGGACGAGAAATGGCGGAAGTGCGCAATTTTGCTGTCGCTGCCAATAACCTGGCGCGCCTGACCATGTATATCCTGCGCAATCAAAGCTGGCAAACCGTATTCGCCACCGCCATCAGTGGTATAACCACTGGACTTATCATGTACCTGGGAATGAAGTCGCTGCAGGATGGCAGCATGACCATGGGTAGGGTGATGTGGTTTTACAGTTGTGCCGTTAACCTTTTCGCGCCGGCAGTGGCTTTAAGTGATCTTGTTGCCATGGAAATGCCGCGTATCAACGTGGTAATGCGACGGGTATTCGACTTGCTGGAAGCTGAACCGGAAACCGCGGACAGGCCAAACGCTATATCATTGGCAAATGCAAATGGTGATGTTACCTTTAAAGATGTATCTTTCACATACCCCGGAGATGAGGAATCCACGCTGCATAATGTATCATTCTCTGTTCCAAGCGGCGCGCAGATTGCTGTCATGGGTCCAAGCGGCGCCGGAAAAAGTTCACTATTGTACCTGCTGATGCGATTTTACGACCCGGATAGCGGCACCATCGAGTTAGACGGGCACGACCTTCGCGACCTGACATTGCTCAGTATGCGCGACCGGGTCACCCTGGTGATGCAGGAACCGGTAATTTTCAGCGGCACCGTATCAGAAAATATCCGTTACGGCAGATTAGACGCCTCGGATAACGATGTAATAACCGCGGCGAAAAATGCCGATTTACACAATTTTATCAACACCTTGCCAGACCGCTACGACACCATAGTAGGTGAACGCGGCATGGCGCTATCCGGCGGCCAGCGTCAGCGCCTTGCCCTGGCAGCCAGCCTGATCAGCCGACCCAGCGTTTTGCTACTCGACGATACCACCAGTGCCCTTGACCCGGTTACCGAGGCGCGGGTACGGGTTACGTTGAATAAACTGATGAAAGGCAAAACCTGCTTCGTAGTAACCCACCGCATCAGCACCGCCATGACCAGCGACTACATCTTAGTCCTGGAAAACGGCACAGTAAGCCAATTCGGCACCCCAAACCAACTCCTGCAGGATGAAGGCCTGGTAAAACGCATATTCGAACAACAGTCAGGCGAAGGGGCGGGGGAATAAATATTGAATAGCCGAATTGCGCTATAAACTAAGAATGAATATCTATTTAGTTTAGTTTAGTCACCGTTTGGAACTGTGCGAGAGCACGGCTATCTCGGTAGTATATTACAGATTATTTAATTTCTTCTTCATCATAAATAATCTCATCCCACCACATTTCTTTATCAATTGGAATAATAATTTCATCATCTACTTCATACATTGCTCTGTAACTGGAATATGGATATTCTGCTGCTGTTTTGGTTAACCCTCTCGCTATTGGATTAGTGTGAATATAGTTGATTTTTTGCCAAATTAATCTTTCTGTATATAAATGAAAGTTGTATTTGCCATCCTGCCATAACCGATAATGTTGTTGATTAATATCATATAACCATGATAAAACTTGATGATTTTCATGCTTGATTGCAATCTCAGTTACACATCCTGTTATAGCAGGTTTTAGTTGTGAAATAAACTTGTTGATATCGCCATCTTGTGGGTTAATTATCAAATGAATATGTTCAGGCATGATAACATAAGCGATTAATTTAGCTGGATGCTCATCGCAATGCTTTCGTAACTCCAAACATGCAGATCTGGCATTTAATGGCGATTTAAATGCTTTAAATCTATTCCTTACATGAAAGTTACATAGTGAAGTATTCCTTTTTTACCATGTCTATCAAAACGCTTAACCATATTTTTCCTTGTAATGTTCTTTGGCAGGAATCATAGCCGTGCTCTCGCACAGTTCCAAACGGTGACTGTTATTGGCAGGCTATTTTTCTATTATTATAAATTCTTTTTAATTTTAATTTAACCTGCCTTTAGAATATAAACTTTATAATTATAGTCACAGTTTGGAACAATGCGAGAGCACGGCTGGATTAATCAGAATAAAACAGGTCTATAAAAATTAGAAATCTATTTTACAATAGTGATAATATGAATTATTTATCTCTGAATAGCCGTGCTCTCGCACAGTTCCAAACGGTGACTAAAATTTGACAGCATTAATGCTATTAAAAACAATTCAATTATCTTCACTTATCCCACTTTTCCACTCGCCTTAAAATAGCAAACGCCGGCATATCATCCAGCAAAATCCGGTGGTGGTTTTGGGCTACCGGGATGGATTCGCCCTGGATGGTGGTTAGGGTGGGGGGGGTGTATTTTTTTACCGGATTGCCGGGGGTTAGCAGTTCGAGTTCTTCGTTGGGGTAGAGGCTGTTTTTCACTTCGAATACTCGTTGGCCGTTGATGGTTTCTTCGGTGGATTGGGCGATCAGGACTGAGGTGGCCTGGTAGCCGCCGAATTCCCATTGGTAGTCTTCCGGGGTGACCGGGCCTTTCATGAATCCTTCGGTATAGCCGCGGTTTGATACCCGGGAGATTAGCGTTTGGATGGTTTCCTCGGGGATTTCTATGCCGTCGATTAGCTGTCGGTATAGTGATACTATTTGCGCCAGGTAGTGGGTGTTTTTCATCCGGCCTTCGATTTTAAGGGCGGTTACGCCGCAATTGGCAAGACTGCTGATATAATTGTACAATGCCAGGTCTTTGGTGTTAAAGATATACAGGCCGCGGTCATCCTCGAATACCGGGATATATTCGCCAGGGCGTTTTTCCTCGACCAGGTGGTATTGCCAGCGGCAGGATTGGGTACATTCGCCGCGGTTTGCACGGCGGCCGGTAAGGTAATCGCTGATGGCGCAGCGGCCGGAATAGCTGAAACATACCGAACCGTGAATGAATACCTCGGTCTCTATTTTTCCGTCCAACTGTTCGTTGATCTGTTTTATCTGTTCGTATGAAAGTTCGCGCGCCAGGTTGACCCGGGTGGCTCCAAGGTCGCGATAAACCATCGCTGCCGCCGCACTGACAGTATTCGCCTGGGTACTTACGTGAATGGGTACTTGCGGGAACTCGCGATGCAGCATCGCGATAACGCCAATATCCGCCGCGATGAAACCGTCTACCCCCATATCCGCCAGGCTGCCGGCAGACTCGCGCAAGGCAGTATATTCATCATCAAAAGGATAAATATTAAGCGTTGCAAACCCGGCCTTGCCAAGGCTGTGGAGCATCTTCAATCCACTGGCAGCATCGTCCGGGGTAAAATTAACCGCGAAGTTGCGCAGCGAAAAGTTGGGCAGTCCAAAATAGACAGCGTCGGCACCGTAGGCGGCCGCCCAATGCATCGCCTGCAGCGACCCGGCAGGAGCTAATAATTCAGGTTTGTGTATTTTCATTTTTTATTTTTAGACAGGATTAACATGATTAACAGGATTAAAATAATTTCGAATTACGAGACAATTGTCAATCGTCAATCGTCAATTGTCAATTTCCCCGTCGTTCGCAGTTCAACGATATCTTCATACATTTTAGGTGAGGTAATGCTGAAATATATGCGATATACGGCGTAAAGCAATTGCGGTGATTTTTTTCTGATTGTTGTTTGGGAAATTTTTTCGCCTTTATTCATCATTTCCATTATTGCCGTACATATTTTCTCGCGGTCCCAACGCTGGTTGCGGGTTACATCGTCGGGATTGATTCCGGCGGCCTGCAGCGCATTATCCCAGGAACGAAACTTTCGAAGCGCGGCTGATGACAATTTAATATCACCTTCCGGGGTGGCAATGTAGCTCCAGTTTAGCGAATCACCGCGTTTATATCTTGCTTTTATTTCGCGTATGACATCTTTTTTTGTCCAGGTACGATTGCGACGAAAATCTGTGTAATCTAAACCGGCGGCTTCCAGTGCTGAAGGCCAGTCTTTATAATATCTTGAAGACGCGCGCAATAACCCGCTATATTCGTCCTGCATTGATATATAACTTAAATCAATGCCTTCTTCAGCCAATCTTTTTATTTCGGCAATAACGGTTTCAGGCGTCCATTTTTTATTATGGGGTATTCTATTTGTTATAATCATGTATAGTACATTCCTTAACTGCATGAAAGATAATTAATAATACACTATTTATTCCGAAAAGTTGCCTAAAAATTCGTTTGCAAACGATTTAAATTCATTATTTTCTATTTTAAGCCGAATTTCAGCCATTAAGTTCTGGTAAAACGCGGTATTGTGATAACTGAGCGACCTGACCCCGACCATCTCAGTAGATTTTAATAAGTGTCGCAAATACCCTCTGCTGTAGGTGCGGCAAACTCTGCAGGTGCAATTCGAATCCAGTGGCGAGTCGTCACGTTCGAATTTAGCATTCCGCAAGTTTGCCTTGCCTTCCCGGGTATAAAATGTGCCGTTCCTGCCCAGTCGGGTGGGTAATACACAATCAAACATATCAACACCGAGTGCTACTCCGCGAATAAGATCAGCCGGGGTGCCGACCCCCATCATGTATCGCGGTTTTTCTGTCGGTAATAACGGCGTAACTTCCGCCAGCATTTCCCACATCATTGGTTTTGGTTCGCCAACAGACAGGCCGCCGATAGAATAGCCGGGGAAATCCATATCAATAAGTGTTTTCGCGCTGTCTTTGCGCAAATCCATTTCAAAACCACCCTGGACAATCCCGAATAACGCTTGACCAGTTTCCGGTTTCCAGGCATCTCTACCGCGTTTTGCCCAGCGATGAGTGCGCGATGTCGCATCAATAGTTTCTTCACGACTGGCTCCCCATGGGCAAGGCTGGTCAAAAGACATAAATATATCGGCACCCATTCTTTGCTGGGTTTCAATAGCTTTTTCCGGCGACATGAAATGTTCTGATCCGTCGATATGCGACTTGAAGGTTAAACCTTCTTCGGTAAGTTTGTGCAGGTTGGAAAGGCTGAATATTTGATATCCGCCGCTATCGGTTAAAATTGCACCATCCCACCCCTGAAACTTGTGCAATCCACCGAAATGTTCGATTAAATCAAGACCGGGTCGCAGGTAAACGTGATAGGCGTTGTTAAGAATTATTTTCGCACCGGTATCTTTTATCTCTGACGCGGTAAGCCCCTTTACTGTACATTGGGTGCCAACCGGCATGAATATCGGCGTTTCAAGAACAAGGTTGTTACGTAAATTAATTATGGTACGGCGCGCGTCACCATCTGTATTATGTAAAGTTTGTTTTAGCATATAATCTTTCGCGGCAGGACTATTGCCTGGCTGCGGGAAAATAATACTACAAATGCCAATAAAAATCATCATCGGGTTTGTAATGGGCCTGATATCAGCAATATGCTACGCGTTATATATGGTTCCCCAAAAGATAAATCGGATGAATACGCCGGTTTATCTTGCTATCATGACCCCGGGGGCACTGGCTACAGCATTATTCTGCTGGCTTGCCAGCGGAGCAGCATCACATTCCAGTTGGCAGCAGCGATTAACCGCCATGGGGGTGGGGGCAGTATGGGCAGTAGGAACCTACTGTTTCGCCGCCGGTATAGCGAATATTGGCCTTACCCTGGCAACACCGATAAAAAATACTACCGCTGTTTTAGGTACTCTGGTGGGACTATTTGCCTTGAATGAATGGAAAACAAGCGATCCGGTGTATTGCATCGCCGGAAGCGTATTAGTAGCATTGGCGGCGACATTAATAGGATTTACCCGCGATGAGGAAACTCATCATAAAACAGTCACAAAAGGCGTATTGTTGTCACTTGCTGCTGCCTGCTGCTATGCCAGTTACCTGGTTCCAATGAAACACACTGTTTTAGCCATGGGATATCTTGATTACACCTGCTGGATGACCCTCGGTATGGTAATATTAACATGGATCGTCACTATATTTACCCCAAGTGAAATTAATGAATTAAAAACTTACAGCAAAAAAGATTTTCTGTGGGCAATATCTGGCGGGATAGCATGGAGTTTTGGCTTTCTTACCCTTTGCGCTTCATTCGAATTAATCGACCTGTCAGTAGCCTGGTCATTAAGCAATCTGAATACAGTACCAGCAGTTCTGGTAGGGATACTGATATTCAAAGAAATTGACTGGCAAAAAAGAAAGCGATTGATAATTCCCGGTTTAATCGCCGCCGCAATAGGAACGATTTTTCTCGCAATTGCGAAAGGATGAGTAGTGGAAGTTATCTTTTTAAGTTAATTTAATAATGAATATTAAGATAGTGAATAATATCAAGACAGTATAAATAAAATTTTTATGCATATTTTTATACCGATATTCTTTAATTAAATAATAAATAAAATAAGGAAGGAAAAAAGCTGCAAAACCTTTCCATGTTTTATTGGTAAATGCATCACTAATAACAATCATAATGCATAGCATTGCTAAAGTTTCCAGCAATAAAAATATAATATCAAATAACCTCATTTTAATATTCCTTTATATTATTCTGATGAAGGTTTAACTTATTTGTACTGGTTATATTTTATTTACCATAGTTATCGTTGTCAATAATCGTCAGTTTGCCATTTACAATTTGCAATTTCCCCACTCCTCACTCTTTCGTCCGTTTCTTGACTAAAATGAACTTAGAATGATAGACTGTTACCACATTATAACGGAGGCAAACCTTATGGCAAGTACCGCCGAATTCAAAAATGGATTGACCATCGAACTCGACGGAGATGTATTTCAGATTGTTGAGTTCCAGCACGTTAAACCGGGCAAGGGCGGCGCATTTGTGCGTACACGCATCAGAAAATTTAGAACTGGCCAGGTTATCGACAAAACATTTCGCGCTGGTGAAAACATAGAAATAGCTCGTGTTGAACGCCGCACCATGCAGTTTTTGTATCGTGTAGATGAAGATTTAACCTTTATGGATAACGAAACCTTTGACCAGGTCACTTTAACTGCTGACCAGGTTGGCGAACAGGTGAAATTTCTTAAAGACAATTCAGATGTAATAGTTGCTACCCACAACGACAAGTTATTGGGTGTTGAATTGCCTGATACCATCGAAGCCGAAGTCGTACAGACTGACCCGGGGTTGAAAGGCGACACTGCAAGTGGCGGTTCAAAACCCGCTACTATTGAGACTGGTGCAGTAATTACAGTGCCTTTATTTATAATTGAAGGCGACAAAATACGCGTCGATACCAGATCCGCGAAATATATCGAGCGCGTGAAATCGTAATAACGGGAGAACCCTTGTGACATCACAATTTAATTACGAAAGCGTAGAAGAACTGGTGCAGATGATGGAACAATGGCAAGTCGGTGAGCTTCATTTAACTGTCGCTGGCGAGTCAGTGGATATCGTAAGACGCGCGCCAGTGGTGCAGGTTTATGAAGATGTTGATGGCAGCGAATATGCTTGCGAAGAAATTCAGCCGGCAGTATCTGCTGAGCCGTCTGCTATTTCCAGCACTATGGTTGGTATTTTTCATCCTGCCAAACGCGGAGCCGTTCGTGTAGGCGATGCCGTAATAGCCGGCCAAATCGTTGGCAGTATTGAATTAATGCATGTTCCAAATGATTTAGCCTCGCCGATTAGTGGTACAATATGTGAAATACTGGTTGAAGACGGAGCCGGAGTTGAATACGGCCAGATTCTGATGCTGGTAAAACCATATTCGGAGGTTGGCGAAGATGAAGCAGCTATGCTCCCATCACCGCGCTAATTTTGTAAAATTCTTTTTTTACCTGATAGCAATTGCGGTTATCCCTTTAATATTGGCTTCCTGTTTTAATAAACAAGAACCTGCACCAGCGGAAACATCATCAAATGTTGATCGCACAGTTGCTGGCGGTGCTCCCGGACAAATAACCAGTGAACCAGCACAATCAATACCGGGACGCGCAGTGCAGAAAGCAATCAGCGAAAAATGCAAAGAAAATCTGCGTCAGATACGTATGTCAATTTTTGCCGATAAAGATTCAAATGGTGGTACATATCCCGCAACCCTTGGAGACGCTGTTAAAGGCGGTGGTTATGAAACCAGTTGTCCTATCGGTCATGAACAATATACATACGACCCTGAAACAGGTAAAGTAAAATGTCCACACCCGGGACATGAAGATTATTAATTCTATCGGTTGAGGATAAATAAGTGTTTAATAAAATCCTCGTCGCCAACCGCGGCGAAATTGCAGTACGCGTTATTCGTGCATGTCGCGAATTAGGCATTAAAACTGTTGCCATTTATTCACAGGCAGACGCTCAGTCATTGCACGTGAAATTAGCTGACGAGTCAGTATGTATTGGCCCTCCGCCTAATCGTGACAGCTATTTGAATATCCCTAATATTGTCACGGCAGCAATAATTACCGGTTGCGATGCTGTGCATCCGGGCTACGGCAATCTATCCGAAACGGTAGCTTTTGCTGAGAATTGCGCAATAGCAAAGATTAAGTTCATCGGCCCGCATCCGCATACTATGGAAGAAATGCAGGATAAAGCCAAAGCGAAACTGCTGGTTGAAAAAGCTGGTGTGCCGACAATTCCCGGCACTAAAGGCGTATTAACCAGTGAAGTTGAAGGGTTGCGGCTGGCTAAAAAAATGGGTTATCCAGTGATGATAAAAGCGGCTGCCGGTGGTGGTGGGCGTGGTATACGTATTGTAAACAATGAAGAAGAATTTATCAGAAACCTGCCATTAGCCCAGGCTGAAGCACAGGCATCATTTGGTAAGAGTGAAGTATATTTGGAAAAATATATTATTAACCCGCGCCATATTGAAGTTCAGATTCTTGCTGACGAACATGGTAATGTATTACACCTGGGTGAACGCGATTGTACAGTGCAGAAAAAATCCCATCAGAAATTAATAGAAGAATCACCCTATACCGCATTGAATCCAGTCCAACGTAAAAAATTAGGCGAATCAGCAGCTAAAGCGGCGAAATCCATTGGATACGTTAGTGCGGGAACTATGGAATTCTTGTTGGATTCCAACGGGCATATTTATTTCATGGAAATGAATACCCGTATTCAGGTTGAGCATTGTGTAACTGAAATGGTAACTGGACTTGATTTGGTAAAATGGCAGATACGTATTGCTGCCGGTGAAAAATTAACAATTCAGCAGAAAGATGTTGTATTGTCCGGTCACGCTATTGAATGCCGAATTAACGCGGAAGACCCAAATAGAAATATGATGGCTTGCGCTGGCACTGTTAAAAACTATTTGCCTGCTGGCGGGCCTGGCGTGCGGGTAGACAGCCATCTTTATAGCGGTTACGAAATGCCGCCATTTTACGATTCGTTGCTTGCAAAAGTTATTTGTTGGGGACAGGATCGCGACGAGGCTATTGAACGTATGAAACGCGCTTTGAAAGAAACCGTCGTTGAAGGATTGCCAACCACCGTTGCATTGTTTGAAAAAATTCTTGATGACGAAGAGTTCCGCAGCGGCAATTTCTCTACCGATTTTGTACCGAGAAAATACCATACTTAGTAACTATGCCGGGTGTCTTTTAAGGCTCCCGGCTTTTTTTTATTATGATTAAACAATTTCCACATTTTACCCCTGTAGAGTTATTTTTGCGTACTGAGATTAATGAGTTATTTCATAAAAATCCAGTGGCGGCATCAGAGTATAATTTTACGAATATATTCGCTTGGGCACCATCTTGTGGTTATCACATTGCAACGCTTCGCGGTGGGGCAATTTTTTTACGCGACACTGGTGATGATGTTACCATGCTGCAGCCGGTAGGAGTATCTGACCCGTTACTTGCTGTAACCGAAATGTTGGATTATCTTAAAATGAGATCTGCTAATCCGCAGATACATAGGGTAGGGGAAGCTTTTCTGCAAACTAATGAATTGTCAGCATTTAACGTAATTGAAGACCGGGATAATTTCGATTATATTTATTTAGCTGAAGATTTAAAACAACTGCCAGGTCAGAGATATCATGACAAGAAAAATTTGATTGCACAATTTGATAGAAAATATAATTGCGAATATAAAGTAATGGATGCAGAATTAGCGAGAAAGTCTATTGATTTTGCGGAGTATTGGTGCGAAAAACGTGAATGCGACGAAGATGAAGGATTATCCGCTGAGAAGAAAGCAGTAATGAGAATGCTGGAAAATTTCATTGAATTGCAGATTAAAGGCGGGGTATTGATAGATAATAATGATATTATCGCGTTTGCATTAGGTGAGCAGCATACCGCCAATACTTTCGTTATTCACGTTGAAAAAGCAATACCCGGCTATATTGGCATATACCAGGCAATGAATCAGAAATTTGCCGCAGAAAACGCAAAATCTTTATATATTAATCGTGAGCAGGATATTGGCGTTCCCGGGCTTCGCCGCGCTAAAGAATCATATAATCCTGTCAAAATGGGTAAAAAATATATCATTGGCAACAAATAATTTAAAAGGAATTATCTGTTAGTATATGGTAATATAATTTACTGGTTCATAATGGGGGAGTAAAAATATGAATAAGGTAGATTTAGCACACATGATAGATTATACCTTACTCAAACCGGATGCAACCACTGCTGAAATCGAAAGAGTCTGCCGTGAAGCAATCGAATTGGGAGTATACGCAGTATGCTTTAACCCTATTCACATCGCAACTGCTAAAAGGTCATTAGCAAGCCATGATGTAAAAGTTTGTACAGTGGCAGGTTTTCCATTGGGTGCATCCGTAACTGCTGTAAAAGCATTTGAAACTCTGGACTCAGTAAATAAAGGCGCCGATGAAATTGACATTGTCATGAACATCGGCGCTTTTAAAGATGGTTCATTCTCTGATGTGCAGATGGATGTAGCGGCAGTAGTCAAAGCCGCGCGAGAAAAAGTGTTAATCAAAGTCATTCTTGAAACGAATCTTTTAACTGATGATGAAATTCGTCACGCGTGTATATTGTGCCGGGATGCCGGGGCAAGCTTCGTAAAGACTGCAACCGGCATCACCAGCGGCGGGGCATTAACTCGTCACGTAGAGATAATGCGCAGTGCAGTTGGTTATGACATGGGTGTAAAAGCTGCCGGCGGTATTCGAGATTATGATACTGCGGTTGCGATGGTCAATGCCGGCGCAAATCGAATTGGCACTTCATCCGCCGTTAATATCCTCTCATAATTCTCTATTTTTTCTCTTTTGCAGAGAAAAGAGAAAAAATCTTTGAAAAGCTATTGACGGATGAGTCGAGAATTAATATACTTATGCGCGTTGGGGGGATAGTTTACGCTTCCTCAGATACAGGGGTGTAGCTCAGCTGGTAGAGCGGTGGTCTCCAAAACCATAGGTCGCGAGTTCGAATCTTGCCGCCCCTGCCATATTTCCCAACACTACGCGGAACCGTGGTGTAGCCTGGTTTAACACATCGGACTGTCACTCCGAAGAGCGCGGGTTCAAATCCCGTCGGTTCCGCCACATAAATCCAACGGTGCAGGAAACTGCACCGTTTTTTTATTTGGTATGATAATAACGAAATAGCTGTTCTCGTTCCTGTCATCATCTCCCGGAAAGTTATATAATTAGACCATGGCTGATATAGTTAAGATTGCTCTACTTGTTATTGAGCAGAATAAAGTTTTGTTATGCAAAAAGCGCGGGTTGTCCAAGCTGATTTTGCCGGGGGGTAGGATTGAAGTGGGGGAGAACGCGCTGGAATGTTTGCAGCGTGAGATTACTGAGGAACTGGGCATTTATGCTGTTCTTGGCAATGTGGAGCAGGTTGGCGTTTATCATGATATAGCGGCGGTTGATGGCTATGCGCCTTTAAAGACGCTGGAGATTACCCTGTATGCCGGGCAATTGATTGGTGAATTAACTGCGTCGATGGAAATTGAGGAACTGGTATGGTTTGGGGTAGACGATGATGTATCACGATTGTCGGCAATTTTGATAAATAAGATATTTCCCGATATTAAAGACCGCGGGTTAGTCGCATGGTAAAAAAGATAGAACTACTGGCACCGGCTAAGGATTTAGAATGCGGTAAATTAGCCATTACCTGCGGTGCGGATGCAGTATATATTGGCGCGGCGAAATTTAGTGCACGTTCTGCTGCTGGCAATACAATTGACGACATCAGGCAATTAGCCGATTTTGCCCATCTATATAACGCAAAGGTATATGCAGCAGTTAACACTATTCTGCGCGATGACGAATTGGCTGATGCCGTAAAATTGACTCACGAATTATTTGCTGCCGGTGTAGATGGATTAATAATTCAGGATGTAGGTCTTCTGGAATGTGATTTGCCGCCATTGCCGATAATCGCCAGTACCCAAATGCATAACAATACCCCGGAAAAAGTAAAGTTTCTTCAAGATATTGGATTTAAACGGGCAATTCTGGCGCGGGAATTATCTCTAAAAGAAATTAGTGCTATAGCGAAAAATGCACCCAAAATTGAATTAGAGGCATTTGTCCATGGCGCCCTCTGCGTCTGTTATAGCGGGCAATGTTACTTAAGTTGCGCAATGGGTCGTCGCAGCGGTAATCGTGGCGTATGCGCCCAGCCATGCCGCAAGAAATACGAATTGGTAGATGAGAGAGGGAATGTATTGGCGTCAGCAAAACATTTGCTGTCTCCTCGTGATTTAAACCTGTCTAATCGTTTATCTGACTTACTGGATGTCGGGATAACTTCATTTAAAATTGAAGGCAGGTTGAAAGACAGCACCTATATAGCAAATGTTGTATCGGCATACAGGGGATTGCTGGATATCGAGATTAAAAAGCGTGGATGGTCCCGTATATCATCCGGTAAATCTACTATTGATTTTATTCCTGATTTGAATAAAACATTCAACCGTGAATATACTGAATATTTTATTGATGGTACCGGCAACAAGGTTGGTGGAATAAATACTCCGAAAAATCGCGGCGAATTAATTGGTCGGGTAGAAAATATTATCAGAAATGAATTATATATTACCACTGACCAGCAGTTGCAGAATGGCGATGGGTTAAGCTGGTTTGATAGTAATGGCGACCTGACTGGTGGATTCATAAATAACGTTTATATAGAACCATCTTCACCCGTTTTTTCTGGGATTAAAAAATATCGTCTGAAATTAAAAAATTTAGAAGAATTAAAACCGGATACAGAAATATATCGAAATTACGACATTAAATTTACTAATGAGATAGAGAAGTCTAATCCAAACAGAAAAGTGAATGCAGTAATAGAAATTGCGAGTGATAATGATGTTTTGTCTGTTACAGCACGTGATGAAGAAGGTAATTCAGCAGAAATTGCTCACGAGTTCACTGAATTGGCAAATAATGTCGATAACGCAAAAAATATGCTGCTGCAATCATTTGCAAAGAGTGGTGATACAATTTTTGATTGCGCTGTAAATATTGAAGGATTGCAAACAATACCATTTATGAAGGTAGCGCAGATTAACGCCTTGCGACGCGAGTTATTGGAGAAACTGCATGATGAACGTCTGAAAAACTACAAACGCGATATTGGCGGCATTAACGCGAATAATTATCCATATCCGGCATCTTCAATTGATTATCGCGGCAATATTTTGAATCTCAAAGCGAAAGAGTTTTATCAGCGTCATGGAGTATTAAATGTCAGCGATGCTGCTGAATCAGGATTAAACATGCAAAATTGTCATGTAATGCGCACCAGGTATTGCATTCGGAAAGAATTAGGTATATGTTTGAAAAACGGCAATCCGGCGAAAAAACTTTATCTGCGCGACGAAAATTATGAAATGTTGGAATTAAAGTTTGACTGTGCTAATTGCGAGATGAATGTAATATATCTTGGCAGAAAATAGAGTTGTTACCGCACTGATTTTTCAACTTTTAAAACGGGTCTTTTACCGCTCTTGCCACAGTTATTACAGATATGTTTTTTGCATCGGCTTTCATTGCAGTTGCAGCACATTCATTCAGAGTTGATCCGGTGGTAAATACATCATCCAAAATACAGATATTTTTACCGGTTATAGATTTTTCTACCTTAAAAGCACCGCGAATATTCTTTTTTCGTTCTTTTGCGGGCAATTGCATTTGCGGGGTGGTGTTAACTACCCGGCTCATTATTTCGTGGTCAACTTCGATATTTAGCAGCTTTCCAATTTCATCAGCTATTAATCCAGACTGGTTGAATCCGCGCATTTGCAATCTATCATTATGCAGCGGTACCGGAATTATTATATCTATTGGTAAACCTGTTATGTCGATGTTATCAATGGTGAATTGTGCCAGTTTTGGAGCGATAGCCCTTATTCCTTCATATTTCATCAGATGAATAGAGTGGCGCAACTCGTCTTTATAATATCCTGCACATCGGCAATTTTGAAAAGCCGGCAGTTCTTCTTTACAGTCAACGCATAAATTCCCACCGGTAGCAAGCGGATCGAGCGGTTTGGCGCAAATATTGCAATACGGTGCAGTGATAGGTTTAAATCGCATCAGGCAATCATTGCAAATAACTGGCATTTGCAACTGCTGGCATACTTCACATCGCGGAGGAAATATTAAAGATAAAAATGCGTCAATAATTAACTGCATATATGAATAGTTTACGTTAATAATGGGAAATATCCTTTATATAAGAAATATTTTTCTTATATTGAGAAAGGAGAACGCTATGATAGTTACTATATCCCGCCAGGCTGCCAGTAATGGTGAATTAATTGCCCACATGGTTGCTGAACGGCTTTCTTTGAAAGTTTTTGGTGAAGAAATAATAGATGAAGTTGCTCGCAGATTGCATAAGGAACCGGAATCTATCAAGCGTCTCGATGAATCATTAATCAGTCCTGTCGAAGCTATATTAATGGAGTGGCGCGAGTCAGTCAGCGAACAAATGTATAGCAGGCAATTACGTGCTGCTGTAAGATCAATTGCTCGAACTAAAAACGCTGTAATAGTAGGGCGGGGTGCTAATTTTATTCTTCGTGGTGCGGAATGTTTGCATGTAAGAATTGTAGCCCAGCTGGATTTGCGGGTTGGCATGTATGTCGCAGGTGAAGGTGTGAATGAAAAAGAAGCATTGGAATGGATAAAAAAAACTGATAAACGAAGACACGAATTTATTCATAAATATTTTGATGCTGAAATAGAGAATCCGTTAAATTATGATTTGGTATTAAATTTAGGTGGATTACCATTAGAACAAGCTGTAGACATAATCGTTAGGGCCGCAATAGATAAAGTTCAATCAAAGATTCCAGATGAACCACAAGCGACCCTGCCTCAATATGTCGAATTGTTGGGGAAACGGCATTGGAAGTCTAAACCGATAACAACGAGATAATTTTTTATCGATAAAAACAGCGATATTTTTCTAATGCCACGCAGATTGCTTCAATATTTTCCAGTGACACGTCATTTCCTATCTCTGCTTTCAGCCATAACCCGCCATTAGGTGACCCCAGTTTTTCTACTGATTCATGAATATGGTCGTCAATATCTGCCGGAGTGCAGAATGGGAATAACTGGCGGTCGAGGTCAAGGTCTACACATACTTTACCTTTGCATACCCGTACCAGGTTATCAATGCCATTTGCGCGTATTTGCGGGTTTATTACATCTACGCCGCATTCTACCAGGTCGGGAATAATTTCGTGGATGTGTCCGTCCGTATGCATGTAAATATATAAACCTTCCTGTTTAGTTCGCTGATACATCTTCATATAACATGGCTTCAGGTATTTTCTCCAGGTCTTCGGACTGGTCGGCAGGCTTGTCTGCATACCAAGGTCGTCACCGAAATAGATAAACTTATCACCTGAATAATTTTTCAATTTAAACTCAAGCTCTTTCATATTATGGTCCAATACCATATCTATTAATATCTGCAGTTCTTCCGGCTCTTCTGCAAAATCAACCATTGCTTCTTCAAAACCGCGCAAGTCGGTAAGGCGTAAAAACATGAAACCATGCGGCATACTGCCATCAATAGTTGTCGGTGGTTTAAAAGTGCGGATATCTTCTCGGTTTGGTATTGGATGTCCGGTGACAATAGATTCCATTCCTTCCTCAATATTTGTCCAAACGCAACCCCATTTATCCACATGACTGCCATAATGATAAGTTTCACTCCATACTGCGTCATAATCGCGTTTATTATCGCCTTGTTCACCGAAAAGAGAAGGATGATTGCGGATGATATAATCTAACTCATCGCGATACAACATCCACGCCGCTGGTAAAATACCAATTGATACTGGTATATTGTCGGTATGCTCAAACCGCATAGTTTTTATTCTGTCATCTGCCATATCAATATCTCCCATTGCAAATAGTATTTAGTTTTGTGAAATATGTAAAAATTAGCCGGCAGTGTTTCCTTTGCCGGCTTAATATTCTATTCTATTACAACTTTCACGCCATCGCGTGCCAAGCTTGTATGCATCCATGTTGCGCCGTTTGCTTCCAACGCTTTTATAACGGCTTCTTTCTTATCTGGCGGAGCCAGAGTTATCATGCACCCGCCGCCGCCGGCACCGCACAGTTTATTTGACCATGCGCCGGCTTTAATTGCTGCTGTCATCATCAGTTCGATTTCATCATTAGTAACTTCATCAGATAATGTTTTACGGAATGACCATTCGTCATCTAATGCTTTTGATATAGCTTTAATATCATGAGCTTTAAATGCTTCATAAGTTTCATCGGCAATCTCTTTGATTTTGTGCATTGCTGTTACGGTTGCCGGCACTTTGTCAAAGAAGTTGCGCATATATGTCCAGTTAGTTGTTCCGCTATGATGAGTCATATTGGTATATGAAACAATCAAGTGTTCATTTAAAAGAGATATAAAATCTCCTGAAATCTCCAGATGTTCACACCAAATATCTTCCAATTCATAATGAATCGCTTTAATTCCGCCGTATGTGGGAGGATAATAATCCTGAGTTCCCGCCGGCATTCCCATTAATTGTGCTTCCAGGTGATTACTGGTACGAATTAATTTTTCCGGGTCGCGTGGTTTATCCATCCATGCGCTGACTGCATGCGTTAACGCAACGTACAAAGCAGATGATGCACCCAAGCCGCTGCCATGTGGCGGGGCAAGGGTTGTTTCAATATCCATTCCTTCTTCTGGTCGATAATACAGCAATACACGGGTTATTAATGACAATGGACCATCCTTGGGCAGAGCATCAATATTATCTGCTTCAAGATATGCGCCAGTATCAATTGATTTAATGGTAATCTTTTTATCGCTGCGCAGTTTTATAACAACTTGCGCATTTAAATCAATCGCCGCATTAATAGTGCGAGAATTACCCACATATAAGAATAATGGATAAATGTCTAAGGTGCCACCCGCAAAATCAATACGAGTTGGCGCTGTTGATGTAATTTTGTTAGGCATGAATTAATTATATCGATTAGGGTTGATGTTAGTCAAATTGTTCTTATTTACATTTAATTGATGTTTATCGCATAAAAAAGGAACTTAACATTTTACACAGAAATAAAAAAGAAGTTGTATTTTCACAGTAATAGAGGTAGCCAAAATGACAACAACTCGCAAACTGACTGTGTTATCAGGACTATTATTATCAATTCTGATAGCAAACTCAGCCCCTGCACTTGACCCGGGTGATTTGCCAAAATTGAGCAATCTATCATTCGGTTGGGTATCAATGAGCGGTGTAGACCCCACTCAGGATATGATAACCCAATTTGCCCCCAATATGGTGGTGATGAAGGATGCTGGTTATAAAACCGGTGGAGAAGCAGTATTCGGCGGATTTGAATTCGGCGACTTTCACGTTAACGGAAACTTTCAATCAGCAATTACTTCTGTTGGGCCAGGATTAGTACGTATATGCCATTATGGTTACAGTTCAAACATGGCACAAATGCCAAATGTACCGGGAATCCCTATTCAGACCACTGGCGATGCCATTGAAGTATCATACGCACAACGTATAGACAAAACCGTTATTGGCGTCACCTTACTACCGGTTGATGCAGCCACCGTTAATGCAACCATTCCTGTTCCTGTAGGTGGTGGTGCTTTCGTGAATATGCCAACTTCCGGTACATTAAAAGAAAACTTCGGCGCACGCGTTGGAGCTATCCAGGAAATCTCTGATAAATGGAAAATCGGCACTGACTTTTCATATCAGGCAGATTCTTCATCAGTAACTATCGGAGCATTTCCTGCGACAAAAAATAAATACCAGACCTGGGTCGGTACTGCTGGCACATCATATAAATTGAATAAAAGAACCAAGGTTTATTATTCATGGCAAAAATTAAAAGCTGTCGGCGGCAACTTGAAAAGCGCGTCGAATACTACTAAAATAAATGAATTTTATGGCGTTTCCCAGCAAATTGGCGACAAGGTAACCGTCAGCGCAAATTACCTGACCGGTTCGCCGAACGCAATCGTTAGCTGGCAATCACCTATCGGCATATTCACCGCGTCATACACACATCACGCTTTGTTAAACGCAAAATCTTTCCTTGGCACCGGACATTCACTGTATTGCGGTTTAGCCATAGGAATGTAGCCTGTCAATTATGAATTATTAATTACGAATTACGAATCGACAGTTGATAATGGATAGTTAATCATTATTAGAATAATTCGTAATTCGTAATTCGTAATTCGTAATTCGTAATTCGTAATTCGTAATTCGTAATTTACCCCTTTTCCTCTTTACATATTACCCTTCTAACAGGTAAACTTTAATTATCAATACCTGAAGGGAAATTAATATGCCTACATCAATAGACTTCGTAAAAATGCATGGTCTTGGCAATGATTTTATCGTTGTCGACTGTATTAGAAATAATTATTCAATAGATGAATTAGTGAAATCAGCCACATTTTTATGTGACCGTAATTTCGGTATTGGTGCTGACGGATTAATCTTGGTTATCGCTTCAACAGAAGCAGATTTTCAGATGAGAATTATTAATGCAGATGGCAGCGAAGCTGAAATGTGCGGAAACGGAATACGATGTTTTGCCAAGTTTGTTTATGATAAAGGCTTAACCCAGAAGACTGACTTTACAGTAAGCACACTGGCGGGAATCATTGCCCCGGCAATTCAGGTTGAAGACGGCAAGGTAAAAGTAGCCAAAGTAAATATGGGTGAACCCCATCTTGAACGCGAATTAATCCCAATGGTTGGTCCAAAGGGTGAAGTGATAAATGAAATGCTGCAGGTGGAAAGTACAACAGTACGGGTTACAGCGGTATCGATGGGCAATCCTCACGCAGTGTTGTTTGTAGACGATGTTAATACCTATGCTGTCGACTGGTTTGGGCCGCGAATTGAACGCCACAGCATTTTTCCGCGCAAGACCAATGTAGAATTTGTGCAGCGTGTATCATCAACTTACCTGAAGATGCGCGTGTGGGAAAGGGGAGCGGGCCTTACGCTGGCATGCGGTACCGGCGCCTGCGCTACTGTAGTCGCCGCTGTACTTAATGGACTGTCAGAAAGAACCGCAATAGTTGAACTGCCTGGCGGCAAACTGGAAATCACCTGGGACGACGAAGATAACCACGTATATATGACTGGACCGGCGGATGAAGTTTTCTGCGGTGTAGTTACTATTTAGAAAATACAGAATATGCAAATTAAAAGCCCGCTTGAAAAAGCGGGCTTTTCTTTTTTTATCCTACATTGACGGCAGTGACTGTTCGGGTGGCTTCTTGGGTATGGTAAAGAAGAAGGTCGAACCCTTGCCGAGGACAGAGTCTACCCAGATTGCCCCGCCGTGTGCCTGTACCAGGTTCTTTACCAGGAAGAGACCGATACCGGTACCGCCGACTCGCTGGGAATCGCCGCTGTGTACGCGGTGGAAACGCTGGAATACTTTGTCCACATGTTCACGCGGGATACCCATTCCGTGGTCAATAACTGCGAAGCGCATGTTATCGCCTTCATCAACCACTTCGGTAATGATTTCACCGCCTTCAGGACTGTATTTAATTGCATTGCTTATCAGGTTAGTGAGAATCTGGTCCATCTTATCTTTATCTGCATATATGGTAGCCAGTTTTTCAGGATATTTTGCAATAAGGGTGTGTTTGTCGGTATAACTGCGCTGGAAACTTACGCACTTATCAATTAATTCTGGCAGGCTGACAGTATCGTAATTCAAGTGCAATGGCAGGCCGCGTTCGATACGGGATACATTCAACAAGTCGCTGATTAAGCGTACCAGGCGATCGCATTCGGAATCGATGATTTCATAAAATTCGCGTCGTGTCGGACGGTCGTAGAAATCTTCCTCGGGATCGTCTAACAGGGTGCGTATGAATCCCTTGATAGCAGTTAATGGTGTGCGCAATTCGTGAGAAACAGTAGATACAAAGTCGCTTTTCATTCTCTCTACATTGCGCAATTCAGTTACATCATTTAGTATGCACAACAAACCAACAGTATTTTTCTTATCGTCTCTTACTATTGCTGTCTGAGTTGCGTAATAAAGGTCATTGATAACGAACTCTTTGGCAATTTCTGATTCTGTTTTTAATGCGTGGGAAAGGAACTCGCGAAGTTCGACATTAGTGATAGCTTCATTAATGTGAATGCCGGTACTGCCGGAATCCAAACCAAGGATTGACTCAGCGGCATTGTTAACAATTTGAATACGTTCAGTACGGGTAATTACTAACAAACCGGAACTCATACTTTGCAGGGTATATTCGAGTTGTTTCTTTTCCTGTGCAATATTAATAATTATTTTAGCACTGCTGATAACAGCGGCGGCGTTGCGGGCGAGAACTGTTAATAAACGAATATCTTCCTCGGTAAACTTCATGCCGTAGCGTTTATTAAATACGTGGATGACGCCAATAATAGTTCTTTCAACAACCTGCTGATTTTCGTTGCGTCTCTCAATAACCATCGGTACGGTCAGAGAATCGCGAACATTGAGCATTGCTACTTTATCTTTTAATGTTCTGGTGTCTGTAGAGCAATCATGACAAATAATCGCATGGCCTTCGCGGAAAGCTTCACCACTTACACCTTCATTTGCGCGTACACGGAATGTGTTAATTTCATCATCAGTCAGTTTCAATGCAGGATGCTGCGCTACTAATTCACCACTGTCCTGGTCATATAACATGATAACGCATTTTTCTGCCTGCAAAATCATGGCAACCCGACGGACAAATGTTTGCAATGTCATCGCCAATTCTTCTTGAGTGGCGACAGGTGTCTGGATTTCATTGGCAGATCCAGATTGAACTTGCTGCTCTAACGCCTGTTTATTTCTTTCTAACTCAGCAATACGCCTTCGAAGGTCAACAAGCTCGTTTTGAATATCGCTTGCACTTCGATTATTACGACTGCCGCTATTTTCAACAGATAATGACATTTTTTAAGAATTATCCTTTCGATTCTCTTGGAACTGCTATGACGTAATATTCTATCCATACTGCATTAGAATCGTCAAGTTTTAAGATGCTCTTTTTATGTATATTCCAGATTTATTTATAAAATCTTAATTAAAAATAATTTAATTAAGCAATAACAGTCTTGCGCAATCACGCAAAGGGTCATGATAAGATGGGTAAACCTGCATCATATCAGCAATATCGCCAATACTGATACCTGTTTTTATTATTAATGCAATTTCCTGCACCAGCATGCTGGCGTGTGGACCTGCTACAAACCCACCCAAAATCTTGCCTGTATTTATATTAGCCACTAACTTAACAAATCCTTCTATTTCGCCACTTATTGCAGCACGATCACAACTGGAATAACTTACCTTCGCAACCGCTATACCTTCCATATCTTTACATTGGTCTTCAGTCATCCCCACACCAGCGAGTTCCGGTGATAAGTACGTTGCCCGGGGAACTATTGAATCTGAAAACTTTACAGTATTTTCATTGCCTATATTAATCCCGACATGACGACCTTCGGCTTCAGCAGTACTGTAAAACTGATATCGTCCGCCAGTTGCATCGCCACATACAAAAATGTGCGGAATAATCGTACGCAATGATTCATCCACCTGTAATTTTCCGCGCTCAACACTTAAACCCGCCGCTTCAACATTCATACCATCCAATCGCGGACGTCTGCCGGTAGCGACTAATATTTCATTTGCTATTATTGTTTCCTCAATTCCATCTTTATAAACAACGACAGCCTTGCCATTTTCTGCGGATTCTACCCGGAGAATATTAGCTGCCGTTTCTACTTTAACCCCGGCTTTTGTCAATATATCTGCTGCGGCAATTCCACAATCAGCATCTTCCATGGGCAATAATCTATTGGCAATTTCTAATAATACAACTTTAACGCCAAAACGAGCATAAATTAACGCAAATTCGCAGCCAACTGCACCACCGCCAATAATTGTGATGCTTTCCGGCAATTTAGGTTGTGAGATGGCATGCATATAAGTTATTGGTTTTATATCCATTAATCCTGGGATAGGTGGAAACGTTGGATGAGCGCCAACGGAGATAACAATGTAATCAGCGGTAAAGCTATCTGCGCCTACTCCAATGGTATGAGAATCAATAAATTTGGCTTTGCCTTTTGTGAATAGAATTCCTTCATCAGCAAGTTTTTCAGGACTGCAGTTATTAGCCAAGTCAGCTAAAATGCGTGTTTTTCGCGCATTAATGGATGCATAGTCAAAACCTATAACCTCACAGAATATCCCATAATTTCCGGCATCAGTGGCTGTCTTTAAAATACCTGCAGATTCTAAAAGTAATTTTGTTGGCAAACATGTCCACCACAAACAATCACCACCCGGCTTGGTAGCTTCTATAACTCTTACAGTCATACCGCGGGCATTTGCATTACGGGCAACATTCAATCCGGCGGTACCACCGCCAATTACGATTATATCTGTATGTTTATCATTCATTATATTCATATCCACTTGTTTATATTACCAAATATTCCCCACTTGACGATAGATTAAATCAGATGAGTTCAATCTTTTTAGCATATCCGGGGAGTTTGTTCAATCGTCTGCATATCCAATATTCGTTTGCCAGTTACGGTCTGCAATAACACTTTTCCTGCCGGTTCGTTAGTTACAGAACCGATAATTGCTGCTTGCTGCGAGTATTTGTTATTACACAGTACCTGCAGCACTTCATTAGCAACATTTCTCGGGCAAATGATAATTAACTTCCCTTCATTTGCCAGGTATAACGGATCAAGACCCAAAAGTTCGCAAAATCCGCGTATTTCATTTTTTACCGGTATATCGTCTTCCCGCAATATCATGCCGGTATTGCTTTGTGCTGCTAATTCGTTAAGTGTTGTCGCTATGCCGCCTCGGGTTGGGTCGCGCATTGCATTTATTTGCAAACCAGAAGCTGCCAAATCATTCACCACACTAACCATGGGAGCGCAATCTGATATTATATCTGCCTTAAAGTTAAAACTTTCACGCGCCAACATTACAGCACATCCATGGTCGCCTATTGTACCGGTGATAATAATTGTGTCTCCGGGTGTTATACACGCTGGGTTTGGGCGAAAATCGTCGCACATAATGCCAATTCCTGATGTATTTATAAATATTCCGTCAGCTTTGCCATGAGGAACAATTTTCGTGTCGCCGGCAACAATTTTAATATAACATTCTGCTGCTGTTTTTGCCATACTTTCAACTATTTCATCTAACTTTTCAATACTGAATCCTTCTTCAATTATGAAACCGCAGCTTAAATATGCCGGTACAGCACCACCACAAACCAGATCATTTACAGTACCGCATACTGCCAATTTGCCTATATTGCCACCCGGGAAAAATATTGGACTTATCACGAAAGAATCTGTTGTAAATGCTATCTCATTGTTGTCCAAAATAAGCTCTGCTGCATCATTAGCACCAACTGTTTGCCTGCCAAAATGCCGGACAAAAATGTTTGTTATTAATTCCCATGTCAATCGTCCGCCATTGCCGTGAGATAATGTTATGACTTTATCCATCTATTTAGATTCTCGCTTATATCTGTAATATGCTGCGCATGCGCCTTCTGATGAAACCATACATGCCCCGATAGGATTTTCCGGTGTGCATGATTCTGCATAAAGTGGACAATCCGCAGGAGTTATTTTTCCCCGCAATACTTCACCACATCTGCAGGGAGTATTTTCATCATCTGTGAAAGTTGGCAAATTTAATCTTATTTCAGCATCATGATGGTCATATTTTTTACGCAGCTTTAATCCAGAGCCTGGAATATTACCAATACCGCGCCATACGGCATCGCATGGTTCATAAACTTCATCAATTACTGCTAATGCGTGAATGTTGCCGTCTTTTTTAACCACCCGTGAATAAAGGTTATCTACACCGGCAATTTCACCATTGCAATGACGCATTATTGATAAAATCGAGGCAAGTATATCTGCCGGCTCAAATCCTGTCACTGCACCTGGTATTCCTGTACGCGCACAAAACTCGCTGTAAAAATTAGTTCCTATAATTGCACTGACATGACCGGGTAAAATTAAACCATCTATCTTAATTTCTTTATCATTAGCCAGTGCATTAAGAGCAGCCGGCATTGTTTTATGAGCAGTCAGCATAACAAAATTATTTATTAACATTTCATACATCTTTAAAATAGTCAATGCAGTTACTGGTATCGTCGTTTCAAATCCTACCGCTAAAAATACCACTATTTTATCAGGATTATCGGTACAAAGTTTAATACAATCAAGCGGAGAATAAACAGTCCGTATATCTGCTCCTTGCATTCGCATTTGTGTAAGCGATGTTGAACTGCCAGGTACTCGAATCAAGTCGCCAAAGGTTGCAATAATAGTATTTGGCATTTTAGCAATATAACATGCGGCATCAATATACGATGTTCCAGTAACACATACCGGACAGCCGGGGCCGCTGATTAACCGAACATTCGCAGGCAGCAAATCACGAATACCATATCTCATTACTGCCATTGTATGAGTACCGCAAACTTCCATAATAGCTAAAGGACGACCAGAATAACTTTGAATTTTCTCTATTTCAGCGTTTATTACCACCGGGTCGCGAAATGGCTTATTAATATCAAACATCATCTTTACTCAGCAACCCGCCTAATTCATGAAATAATTCAATCGTCTGCATCGCTTCCGCTTCATCAATCTTTTCAATGGCATATCCGGCATGAATCATCAAATAATCACCAATCTGCACATTTTTTACCATATCTATTGCTATGCGATTTTTAACACCCATAATATCTACGGTTGCTACATTTCCGTCTATTTCTTCAACTTTACCAGGAATAGCTAAACACATTTTAACTCACCTTTACGGTACAATGCCAATACCGCTTGTCCAAGTGAAATACCGCCATCATTAGCTGGCAGCAATCGATTGAGCATTACATTAAAATCAGCTGATTTCAATAGATAATTTACCCTTTCTAATAAATAAATATTCTGAAAAACACCACCTGACAACGCAATATAGTTTATTTGTTCTTTATTTCGTAATTTAAAAGCCATCTGTAAGATTATTTCTGCTACTGTTTCGTGGAATCTGGCAGCTATAAAAGATGATGAATATCCGTGATTTCTATCTTCTACAACCCCGTTTATTATACCAGAAATTCCCACTGTTATTGTCTCGCCATCAATAATATTAAATGGATAACTATTTATTTCACCATTATTGTTATTTGCAGCAAACTCCAATTCAATAGCCGCTTGCCCTTCATAAGTAACCGTTTTTCGCATCCCGATAATTGCGCTGACAGCGTCAAATAACCTTCCCATACTTGATGTCCGGTAAGTATTTGTCTTATTTGCAATTAACGACGACAATAATTCAATATCAGTCGCATTTTCACCTAATATAGTTGCATCCAAACCAAATTGATTAAGATATCCAAGTGCTGATTTCCACGGCGTACTTCGTCCCTGCTCTGCTGGCAAATCGACATATTCCAAATGTGCAGACCGTTGCAGGTTATCTAAAGCGCCGGTAAAAAATTCTCCACCCCAAATATTGCCGTCATCACCATAACCTGTACCATCAAATGCTATTCCAATTATTTTCCCATTATAATTATTCTCTGCCATGCAACTGGCAATATGTGCGCGATGATGTTGAACCTGTATAACTGGCAAACCGCTGTCATAAGCATATTTTGTAGACAAATAATTCGGATGCAGGTCGCATACTATATATTTAGGTGACACGCCTAATAAATCAGAGAGCAGTTTTATACCATTAATGTATGCTGTGAATGTTTCATAATTTTCTAAATCGCCAATATGATGACTAACAAAAAAATTATTTCCGTCATTCAAACAAAATGAATTCTTCAGATGACCACCACAAGCGATGATATTTGATCTGTTTTTTATAAATTCAACTGTAATTGAAGTGGGAACATAGCCACGTGAACGCCGCAAAAAATATGGTTTATTATCAAATATTCTCGTTACAGAATCATCAACACGGGTATGGATTGGCCGGTTATGACTCAATATATAATCAGCAATTCCATCTAATTTGACATTCACTTCAGCATCTTCATAAACAATTGGTTCATCACTGATATTTGCGCTGGTCATCACCAGATATTTTAAACCACTGCTATGAAATAATTGTAAATGAATCGGTGTGTATGGAAGCATAACCCCCAGATTATTGTTTTTCGGCGCAATCTCTGCTGGTAATATTTCTTCATTTTTCTTCAATAATACAATCGGCGCTGCAGATGATGATAAAAGTGCTTCTTCGACTTCTGATATGATGCAAATATCTTTAATAGCAGTTAAATCTGCTGCCATTATCGCAAACGGTTTTTCATCACGTTTCTTTCGTTTACGTAATCTATTTACCGCATTCACATCGGATGCATTGCATGCCAGATGATACCCGCCAATTCCTTTAACCGCGATAATCTTACCAGATTTTAATAATTCACCAGTTTGTATCATCGCAGCATTTTTAATTGAAATGTTATCACCATTAATTTCAGTTAATTCCACCTGTGGTCCGCATTTATGACAGGATATTGGTTGTGCGTGAAACCTTCTATTTCTCGGATTGTTATACTCATTTTGACAATCACCACACATCTCAAATTCAGCCATTGTAGTATTGCACCGATCATACGGAACTGATTTAACAATAGAATACCGTGGACCGCAATTTGTACAATTTATCAGGGGATATTGAAATCTGCGGTTTGAATTGTCAAATAATTCACGTTTGCAATCATCACAAATAGCTAAATCAGCAGATACATTGTTCACCGAATTCTCAACGTCACAACTATCAGCAATGATAAAGTTATCATGATTTTTAAGTGGTATTGAGATAGTTGAAATGTTATTGATTTTAGCTGCCGGTGGCGGGTTTACTTCAATTTTTTTTATAAATATATTTAAGCTGTTTATATCACCTTCGGCTAAAATATATACATTGGCTCCGATGTTTTTAACGTAACCAGTGATACCTATTTCATGCGCCAGACAATATACAAAGGGGCGAAAACCTACCCCCTGCACAACACCAGAAATATTAATTCCCCAACATTCAATCTTTTCACTCTTCACTCTTCACTCTTCTCTCTTCTTCTACACTTCGCCATCATATTCATCAGATATTTCAAGTTCCCAATCAGGAGTTACCAACGAATTATATACTCCCAGTGGCTCTTCACATAATACAATTTCTGGTGATTTGCCATATTTCTCTGCTATTGCCAATTGTATTTTATCAATATCCATATCATCAATCATTAAGCCGGTAGATTGTGATACGCAGAATGTTGGAAGAATTATTTTATCTGGAATTGATATGCTTCCTAACGCTTCAATGATGTCATTTCCCGCTATTAATCCAGCAATGGTTATGCCTTCACCTAAAAATTTGTTATTAACAGTCAATACAGAAATATTTAATTTTCCATATTTTTTCATTCTGTCTGCAAGATGTTTTATTAGCGATTCTGCCAATATTCCAGTTACTAAAACTACTGACTCTTTATGAAATTTCGGTTTAAAGCCGTCAGGTAAATCATCTATCTGGTCATAAAATGAACGCCACATGCCAATGCCATTTTCTATCTGCAGATAATCATCGTAATCATCAGATGGCGGTAGTGGAATATTTGCTAATAGATACAACTCATCAGCAGCATAAACGATGCCATATCCACTATCTTTTTTGCACTGCTGTTGGATTTTATTAATGGTTTGTATAACTTTACGAGCGTCATCTTTAGTGACAGCACGAATATCTTCACAGTCTGCACGATGTTTGGAAAGCCCAACCGGAACAACGCCAATTGATTCGATATTGCTGCCTAAATTTACTAAATCTGTTAATGTTTTATCCAATTCGACGTCATCATTCCAATCCGGACACAATACTATCTGGCAATGCAGGATAATATCCATATCAAGTAATCGATGTAATTGCGGCAATATCGCCGGAGCATCATCATTTCTCAACATTTTTCGCCGCAAAACATCGTTTGTGGTATGAATAGATATATATAACGGAGAAATACCATCCTGATTAATTCTTTCAAAATCTTCATCGGTAAAATTAGTCAAAGACAAAAAGTTGCCATGAATATACGACAACCTGTAATCATCATCCCTTAATTTTAATGATGCGCGTGAATTTGGCGGCAACTGATCTTCAAAGCAAAATATACAATTATTCTCACATCTCATAATATCATCAAATAACTCTTCTTCAAACAAAATCCCCAATACATCATCTTTTTTTAACGTGATATCTTTTTCATAATTTTTATTTTCACGCTGTAATTTTAATTTAACTTTTTTTGCAGATATTAATGTTGACCACTCTATAACATCGCGTGGAACTACACCGTTTATATCTATCAGAAAATCACCTTCGCGTATTCCAACGGCATCACCGATGCTGCCTTTTAACACGTGTAATATTTTTATTTTATTTGTCATTTTGTACCGCCGGTTTTATTTTGAGGAAAATCTCTCTTAAAGTCAAATATAATATAAGTTTGAAGCTAATCTTTGCGGGGAAACATGTTTAAAAGGGAAAATATTCCCTAAAATGAAGAAGAGGAGTAATAATCAATGGCAACTTCAATCGGTCAGACTTACAAATGCAACCTATGCGGCAACGTTGTAGAATTAGTTTTTGTCGGTGACGGCACATTAGTCTGTTGTGGCGAAGACATGTCGCTTCTTGTAGAAAATACTGTAGAAGCAAGCAAAGAAAAGCATATCCCTATAGTAGAAAAAATCGAAAAAGGATTCAAAGTATCCGTCGGTTCCATCCCTCACCCAATGGAAGAGAAACACTATATTGCGTATGTAGAATTAATTGCAAATGGTGTAACTTACCGCAAAGATTTGAAGCCTGGCGATGAGCCGGTAGCTACCTTCTGCGTATGCGCCACCGAAGCAACTGCGAAAGCATATTGCAACCTTCATGGACTGTGGAAAGCGTAAAATATAATTTATTTTAGACATGATTAACAACAATTTCATTTAATTGAAAAGCCAATAATCATGTTAATCATGTCAAAAATAAAATTTATGTATTTTCAAAAATTGAGGCAATTAAAATGATTAGCGATAAAATCCAAAAGTCAATTAACGACCAGATAAACTTTGAATTGTATTCAGCATATATTTATGCTTCCATGTCGACATATTACCTGTCAATAAATTTGCCAGGTTTCGCCAACTGGATGCGGGTACAGGTACAGGAAGAGATGGCTCACGCCACTTTCATGTTTGATTATTTAAATCAGCGAGGAGGTCGCGTTTTATTGCAGCCAATTGCTGGCCCGGAGACTGACTGGAGCGACCCGGCTGCACCTTTCAAACAAGCGTATGAGCACGAAGTGGAAGTAACAAAACGAATCCACAACATCATTAACGTTGCGACTGAAGAACGCGACCATGCCACCATCAACTTTTACCAGTGGTTCGTAAAAGAACAGGTTGAAGAAGAAGCTAATACTGATGGTGTATGCAGGCAGATGACATTGGTAGGCAATGACAAAAGCGGACTTTTCATGATTGACCGCGAATTAGCCACCCGGGTATTCATGGCACCGGTGATGGTATAGCGAATATAATAAGATGAATAAAAATAAAATCTCACCGATTTAAATTGGTGAGATTTTATTTTTTATTATCAACTATTCTTACTTCTCAAACGCAAACTCTAATTCGTTTGCCCAATGCTCTACCCAATCCACCTTGAATGACCCGTTGTGTTTCGCTACGCTGCGTTTGTAGCTTAGCTCCATGCAACCTGCACCGGTATTATCGTTAACGCGATAGGAGAACTTGATGGTTTTGCCGGCATCAAGGGATTTTTTCACATCGGGTATTTCTGACCATGGCAAGGCACATTCAGTAATTCGAGTGTTGCCTTCATGTGTTATTGCCAGCTTTCCACCTTTTACAGGTCCTTCATTAGGTGCTTTTGGACTATGCGGGTAAAAATGCTTATTCGGCAGGTCTGGCCGGCGTAATGGCCATATTTCTGTGCCGCCACCATATTTTGCCGCAACAGGATTCAGCGCATATTCATAATCGGTATCCCAATATCCGGTGAACTTTGGCAAAGTACCCGGTGGATTCATTGCCCATGGTTTATCGGCGTCTGGAATGACATTAAATGCAATTTGTATGTTGTCATGATTAGGGAAATTGCCGGCTGGTAAATCCGGGTCCATGCGATAACTGTAACGGCGGACACCTTCTGGCCAGGTAAACTCTTCAGTTATTTCTTTTGCAGTCCATAAATCAGCCGGGGTATTTTTCTGATTAAGATGCATATCAATTATCGCATCTATTTGAGTTGCCGGCGTACCGCTTAGGGTAGTTCCGCGGAAATAATAACCCGTTAAACCAGGCAATTTCGCTTCAATATCTGGAGTTAACGCGGATGACGGTATAACTTCTTTCTTTTGGCTGGCACTTGACCATAACAAACGCGAGGTTGCCCCGCCGCCACCGTCATAATATTCAAACTTAATATCATAAGCTTTTCCTGCTTCCACCTTAATCATTCCGCTATTTTCAGTATCGCCATGGCCATTCCAATTTTCCACCAGTTGCTGTCCGTTAACCCATAAACGTGCTCCATCATCAGTAACGGTGTAGAAAGTATATTCTTCGCTGAATTTCGGGGTGACTTTTCCTTTCCAACGAACAGAGATGGCAGTACCTTTAACATCGAGTTTTGCATAACTTTTTTCTGGATAAAAGAAATCATCTTCGTTTATTGTTTCATATCGACGCATTCCATCTTCAACGGTGCTGTCAACAGCCTTGCAAGAGAAATACAAATAATCTTTATCATACGCCAACCATCCGGTGGCATATCCCTTTTTTAAAGATGTGTCGAAAGTTTTAAAAGGCTGCCAGGCAAATTCCTGTAGGGTTGGTGCGGCATTGCCAGGACTGGTTACAGTCTGCACTGGGATATCTCCCCAGTCATCAAGCTTGCCATCAACAGTAATCGTACGTTTTGCAATCACATCCACATGCAGGTCTTCGTTATGTTCTGATTTACCATCTTTACCAGCATCAAAAGTAAAATACAGCGGATAGATGTTATTCTCAACAGATACACCAGCAATGACTGGAATTGCAATAACTTTTGTTTCATTAGCATTGAACTTGATCTTCTGGATTGGAGTAGCCAAAGTCAGTTTTCCAAGAGTAACTGCCAGCATACCGTTAATAGGTCGATTTAACACATTGGTTAAGCGCAATTGCAATACCGGATGCTGTTCAATACGGGAAGTCAAGTCTAAACATTCTTTTGCCAATGGCTCAATCCCCGCGATATTTCCTTTTTGCAATGCTTTTACTAATGCCGAAAAACTACCTTTTTTGCCATTACCGCGCAGAAAGAAGCCGCGATGATCTAAAGGAATAACAATTTTTCCGCCTTTTGATGCCACCGGGTTGCCATAAAAATCAAACAGTGAATAACTTTTCGATGATTTTATGGTTAATGTTGCTCCACTTAATGCTTCTGAAGCATCCAGAGCTTTCTCTATTTTCGCTTTATCTTCAGGTAATGCATCCTTTGCCAAAGCGGCTAATTGTGCGCGCAATTCAGCCTTGTGTTTAATTTCTGCAACGCCGCGCGCAGTGCGGAATAATACATTATCAGCACCGAATTCTTCGCCAAAATCTCCAATAACCACTATGGTATTGTCTTCAACATCTGGTTTTCCATTTATTATATTGCCATCAAACAGCATTACCCACGGCAAACCATTTTTGAAAAGCAATTCTTTGAAACGTCTTTCGCCTATAAAATGTGTTGTTGCGCCTACTGATGCAGCAACCGACCAGGTATTGCCGGTTTGGATGCGCTTTTTCTTGCCATCTTCACCATATATCTCAACTGACTGCCAATACATCTCTCTGGCATCGGCAATATTGCCGCCATATACGCCAACTGCCCGGTCATGACCGGTAGAAAGGTTAGTTGCTACCACAGCAGCCACCCGGTCATCTGTATTAGCTACCCAACTTTCAGTGTCCCATATTTTAACCCGGCCATTTGGCGACCGACGATTCATCCATGCCTTCACCGTTGATGGCGGAGCCATTCCCTGGTAATGAATAGAACAAAAATCCAACCATTTTAGATAATCATCTTTGCCATCGCCAAAGAATTTATCATTTGTATTGGAAGAGCTATCACAACCGCCTATTAAAATGTCAACATTTGCTTCTTTGCGCGCCTCTTCTACACCATGTGCCAAGGCGGTGAATATTTCCCGGTATCGAATATCATCAGCACCCCAACCACTGATAGAGATGCCATTCCATGGTTCATTCATAAACTTCATGCCGTTAATCGGACCTTTTGGCCAACCGTAATCAACAGCAAATTGTTTCACTTCCTTTTTAAAATCTTCATCGTAAGACGGCAGCCATGCAAGGTCGAATTTTGTATCCTGCATTTCTCCTTTATCATTCAGCCATGGGCGCGGGCGTCCTAATGGCTGCATGGGACCATAAAACGAACCACCGCCAAACTCCACAGTTATTGCCAAACCAGCTTTCTTTAAAGCCATCAACTGATCACCCATTCGTTTATACCATTCAGGATAATCTTTGTCAGTGGTTGGTTTATAACCAAAACCCATACGGTTGGGGGATGCGCCAAGACGAACAAGTAAATCTACTTCTCCATTATCAAGGCATAATTGTGGAAATTGCACTGGTTTCGGGTTGGCTTTGAAAGTACGTACAAAACTGGTTATAAAACGTTTTCCAAATTCACCTAAATCTATTACTAATGCATAAGCGCCATTCTGAGCTGGAACCTTGGGATTAACAGTCAAAGTCTGATACCCGCCAGCAGCTATCTTTACTTCTACAGGCACAGAATCACAATCAGCCATTTTATACATTTCAGGAACCCAGATATCGTTTGGGCGTCCTTTTGTTCCATAAGCAATTAAATTTACTTTCCCTTTTATTTCAAGGGGTGATTTACTGGTATTAACTAACTGAAAAGTAAATGAAGCCTGCTCACCGGTCCATAATACACTTGCTGGTGCTGAACTATTAATGAATGTAACTGTGTAGTTATTCTTAACATCCTTCAGCTTAACACCCATCGTTTCTTCGAAACCTGGAATGTTAGAACCGGACACCATTTGTGCTGTAGTTATGGCACAACAAATTAAGAAAAGAGATACGATATGGGTAATTCCCCATAATTTAAAATGATTGAGATTCATCAAATTCTCCTTTAAGAATGAACAACGCGTGCGACAATTGTGTCAATAATACCTGTTAATATGTTCTTTTACAATAGAGTTTATCTGATTTTTCTATTTTTTTGCAACTTCTCTAAATAAAGTGTGTCATTAAATATGACTGTAATGCATTTGCATGCTGTTAAACAAAATAATGACTTTAATTAAAAACAAAACAGAATATAGATTTGCAAAAATTTGGCGAATGATTTGTATTGGTTTTGTTGTATTTACAACTCAATGCGGATGGTCGTTAGCACCTGTCAGCGATTCAAAAACAGCACCGATAAAATCTGCAACAGTTCCATCTACACTGCCAGACCCCAGTATACTAACGTTTAATATTAACTCAGGTGCATTATCTAATTTAACTGGAAACCAGAATACAGACATCGCTACCGGTCCAGTTACTTTTTCCGGCATTTATACAAACTCAGCAATTCAAGGTACAAAAAAATCGCCAGTTTCTTTGCTTAATTCAAATAATACTAAAAATGCCGATGATTCATTGATGGATTTTAAAGTCGCTTACAAAAATAACGGTTTAACAATGTCTGCTGAAGTTAATGAAACAGGACAGAAGTTTCTGGGATTCAGTGATACGGTGAAGAAACTTAAAGCAATCGACCCAAACAGTGCCAACATGTTGACGTTGGGTACAAAAAAAACAAATTATAACATGAGTTATACCGGCATCAAAGGATTATCGATGTCGTCAAACTTAAATACAGTTACTGTTGACCAGACTGGTAATGTAGCAAACGGGATGACACAGACAATAAACAATAACAATCTTGGGTTAAATCTTGGGTCAAAATACCGGTTTGATTATAATATATCAAATTTGGTTGAAACCTGGGATCCTACGGTAGCAGTTCACGATTCAAGAGAAGTTCAAAGCCAACTTTTAAAACTATCCGGTAAAATGGGGAACAAATCTTCATTTTCTTTATCTCAAGGCACTACGAATACCAATCAGGGGAAAGCCCAAACTGACCTTACTGAATATGGTTATGCCATGAACTGGAATGAATGGAACAATTTATCATTAACAGGAAATTACCTGACTCGCTTTACAAAACAAACAAATGAACAAGCTGCTATTTTAAATATGGATATGAAAGCTAATATTACTCCCAATATGAAATTAACCGGAAAACTGGTTAATAATTCTACAGAACGTACCGGGGTAGTAGGAAGCATAGATAATAATTTCAATCAGTTGCGATTGGAAACAAAAGTTCTACCAAATGTGCAAATGACAAATGAATATGTAACAAAATATACCCCTGATAACGCAAGCATCAAGTCGATCAATCATCAGGCAATATGGAAAATCTCTCCCTCATGGACATCAACAATCCTATCTGGAAGTAATGATAACTCACTATCCGGCCTGGAAGAACGGTTGGAATGTGGATTTAAAGGTACAATTGGTCCTATCAAAAATCCTGCGACTTTACTGCTGCAAACCGGGCAGTATAACCTTGATACGAATAAACTCGATTATGACAGAGAAATGGTGTCAGTTCAATTGTTGTCATACCGTCCACTGGTATCAACATCGATGGCTTTCGGTTATTATGACGGTCCTATTTTGACAGCAAACTCTCTTATCTACAGGTCATGGGGAAATAAACCTGTTGCCATCACTGGTGTGTGGCGCGATGTTGATTTTATGCGTTATCGTGAATATGGCGGAGAATTAACACAAACGTTAAATTCGAAAACTAAGTTGGTAGGAAAGCATTTCCGTGATGAAATTGATAATAATGGCGAACAATATACTTCCGAAATCGGTGTTGAGCGGCAAATAGGTAAAGGAAGTATTCAATTAGGATATAACGACACCCAGCTTCCCAATAACACAGAACAACACGGTACTGTATGGCGGGTTTATCTGCCATTCACAAAACCATTGCCGGCGTGGGCTAAATCAACACTTCGCGGTACAGTATTTCAGGATGGTTCCACCTGGGGTTTCGGACAATTGCCTACCTGGGTAACAACACCGGAATCTGGTATGACTGTCAGTCAGCGTATCTCGCAAGTCAATAAAACTGAATCCCAAAATCAATCTGTAACTCTGGGAAGCATGGCAAGTGATGATGTATATCTGCAAACCGGTTATGAACGCAACCCGAACTCCAATGTCAATATGCCTGAACAGGATGATCGATTATTTTTCCATTCAGCTTATGCGATTTCACCCGATGTACAGGTATTCGCTCGTTTTACCCAGGAACCTTTGCTTGATAAACCTGCAGTATTATCGACACGTTCATTTGGCATGATGGGACGAATATCACCCACAACACGATTACAACTACAAATGAACTGGCTGACACAAGATACTAAAACTGATTCTATAGATGGTAAAGCATACTTGCTTCAATTTGAACGAAGCATAAATGCTGATAACTCACTGACTTTAAAATACCGATTTTTGCCGGAGCAATTCCGTGGGAAATTAAACACACAACAGGCAGAACTCGGTTACCGATTGACATTCTGATCATAGAGAATTATTCTTAATACAGATAATTTCTGTTTGTGTTTCAGGAGAACAGCAATGAGATTTTGTTTATATATATTATTATTACTACTGCCGGCAACCATGGTATTTGCGACAGAGTCACCAACTGCTACTACTCCATCTGAAAAAAAATTGGGTGAAGAAACAGCAGCACAAATCGAAAAAACTTATAAAGTTATAAATGATCCTGCCAAAAACGCTTTATTTACTTCTATTGCAAACTCAATAGCACCATTCACCCAGCGTCCGGATGTTGTTTATACCTGTAAAATATTAGATATTCCTGATATCAATGCTTTTTCTTTGCCAGGCGGCTATTTATATGTAACAGCCGGTTTGGCGAACGCGGTAGAGAGCCAGGATGAAATAGCCGCAGTTCTTGCCCACGAAGTCGCTCACAATTCAATGTATCATATTCGCGACAGCATGAAAAAAAGCACACCGCTAACAGTTGCGCAAATGGCAATTATAATTGCATCTATTTATTCAAAACGCGAAGACTTGCAGCCTGGTCAGGTGGCAATGATGACCCAAATCATTAAGGAAGCCGTTCAAAATGGCTTTACAATTGAACAGGAATATCAGGCAGATGAACAGGCAGTATATTATCTGAATAAGCAGAAAAAATATAACCCCTCGGCAGTCTATTCAGTAATCATGGGACTTAATCAGATTGATCGGGTACAAGATGCTGAGAAGTATGGATACTTGAATGACCATCCGTTCCCTCGCCAGCGTAAAGAGCGGTTGGAACAAATTATGAACAAATTGAAAATTGATATAAATATTTGGACGGTAGTAAATTTTCGCGCGGCAGCTAAATACGATAAAGATAAAAATGAATCAACATTAACCATGGGGAAAAATGAGATTATTATCCTGAATGGCGATGCCAGTAAAGAAACAATCGAAAAAGCTGCCAATACCATTAACCGTCAATTAATGAAATATTTCATTCGACAATATGATATAACTTCTAATATGGTAGGCGATAATGCAGAGATTCGGGTTAGGAACCTGCCAGTTCTCACCATAACTCCTGATGACTGTGTTAAGAAAGGCAAAACGGTAAAAGAAATCGCCGACCAGACAACTGAAGTAATAAAAAATGCGATCTGGCAGGCGATTATTAACAGGTCATAAAATAGTTGGCTGAGTTTACTTTTTCTCATCGTCCTTTACATCTACAGTGATGCTGATGGTTTCGTCTTTTTTGGCGGCGATGTCTATCCAGTCATCTTTTACTGATACGGTAACAGTATCCGCATTTTTCAGCTCTTCAAAATTTAAGTCAGATTTATTTTTTTCGCCGATATTCTTTATTTCGATATTGCCCTTCATGGTGATCAATTCGCTGTCGCGGTCGTAAATAGCCTGGTCTGCTTTAATAATTCGTGTTTTCTGAGTGACAACCACATTTTTTTTTGCCAGAGCTTTTTTATTTGCGTAATCATAACTCAGCGAATCGCAGGTGATTACGGACGGCTCATTCATGTTTTTCTTCATATCGCCAGTTTTTGCATCTTTTTTCTTCGGCGTTGTTACCATCTTAACATTAGTTGAAAATTCTGCCCTGCGCGGTGAACTGTATGCCTGTAAAGTTTCCGCGGTGATGGTATTTTCCGGGTCTTTAAATATCGGGTTTCCGGTACAGGTGAACTCGTGAATATCATCTTTTGATTTCATTACAATATTATCGGCGGTCATCACCGCATCTTCATGAGTGATTTTTGCGTTAATTAATGTTGTAATTCGCACATCGCCTTCTTGTTTTATACTATGTATCTTTGTCGTTTGAATATTTACTTTTTTTGTCGCTGCCGCAGGCTGGTCTTTCGTTGCTGGTTTATCTGTCACTGCCGGCATTTCTTTAGTGGTCGCGATGTCGCCAAACGGCGGTTTTTCACCAGCACCTATAAATGCGAACAGGCATAATATTACAAAAACCATAAATAAAATATTTTTCATCTATTTGTTTCCTTTTTTCTGTTGATATTCTTTATATCTTTCTTTTATTCCTGGTGGAATAGGTGGTATCTCTGGTAATGGTGCGCCAGTAGCCCAGTTGCTGATATCATTTACGCTTAATGATATATTCACACCATTATCAAGTGTCATCTCGTCTTTTATTATATCAAATGTAGCCGATGCTGCGGTAATGCTGTTAGCGCCGGATGTTAAAGTAATACCACCAGTACAAGTGAGTGTTTTATTTGTCAGTTTATAAATAGCACCAGCAGGAGCAGACAAATTGTAATCGCCAACCTTCGCTGTTAAATCGCTGGGGATAATCATTTCCTGTCCGTAATCATTCCACAGCACTGATTTCGCTGCCATCTCGATTGATTTGCCAATAAGTTTAACGCCGCCTTCCAGTCCGAAGTCGCCGGAGTTTAAATTACGGTTTAAAGTTGCTGCTGTAATAGTAAATTCTTCAGTGGCACCATTTAACATGATAATTTTTTTTAACCCGGTTATAGAAAGAGTATTTGATTTTGTCATATCAAAGTTTGCGGCTTCTACCTGCCAGACAATTTTACCGTTGCTTACACCATGTATTTTTACAGTTTTCAGATGCAGGTCAACGCTGGTAGAATTAGGGGGTGGGGTACCGTTGTTTACATCTACAGGCTTTTTATTAATAATGTATATTACCACACCAATGATGACGGCAGTTGTCAGCAGAAAAAAAATGCTGCCGGAATATTTAAAGATATTTTTTTTATCAGTTCCTTCTGTCATAATTTTTTAATAAAAAAGCGGCCATCAGTGATGACCGCTGATTTGATAGATTTTACCATGGCGGCGGGGGAGGGCCATCTCCGCCTGACCCGGTTTTAGTAAAGTTCAATGAAATCGAATAATAATTGTTTGAAACTATTTTTTCTTCACCATTTATAAATACTCTTAGTGCAAATTTATAATCACCAATATATGATCCGGTTACAAGTTCATTATATAATTCTGATGTTTTGCTGCCGCTGTAATCAAATATCCAGTTATTCGTACCGGTAACAGGCGTTAATAGGATATTGGAAATAACTGAATTGTCAGATGTTTTAGTAAGAGAACAATAAACAGTTCCTGGTGATAATTGTCCTGCCAGTGCGGCAGAAGGAGTATATAATAAAGTTGTTGCCCCTGAAAAACTTAAAGTTCCTAAATCAGTATTAATCGGATTGGTGGTAGTGCCTCCGCCACCACACCCGGATATCATTAATGTTAGAGCCAATGCCGCAAGCAAAAGTTTTAAAATTTTCATCTTTTCTCCCGACTAAGGTATAATTTACCTGTCATCGTACCTATTTTATCAAATTTCTGACATTCGGCAAGGATTTTTTGAGAAAAAAGAATTATTTCAAAAAAAAATCTTAATAGCAGCGTACCATACTTGACAATAGTTGCCAGAATAAGTAAACTTTCTTCTTGTGCAAAGGTTTCGGGCAAAGGTGAAGTTGATAAATCTATTGACAACGTCAATATACAAATAAAAAAACATATATAGTGAAGCAAGCTGGAGTGAACGAAAGTTCGCGCCTTGCTTCACTATTGTGCGTTTGTTTGACAACTGGCCTTTTTTATTACCCGATTGTTCATTAGCCACTAAGGCTTTAGCGGAGGTATTCATGCGACCTGTAATCCGCGTCAAAGGACGCGCGCGGCAGCATGCCGAGCAAATCCCCAATCTGATAGAGATTCAGTTGAATTCTTATCAATGGTTTATCAGGGAAGGACTGCGCGATCTCTTCGATAACTTCTCGCCAATCGAAGATTATACTGGCAATCTCAGTTTGTCATTTCGCGAATATTCCACCGGGCAACCAAAATTTGCCATCGAGGAATGTCGCGATCGCGACGCTACATACGAAGCGCCGTTAAAAGTTAGAGTTGAGTTGCGGAATAAGCAGACCGGCGAATTGAAGGAATCAGAAGTTTATCTTGGCGACTTGCCAATTATGACCGACACCGGAACATTCGTTATTAACGGTGCCGAGCGCGCTGTCGTAAGTCAGCTTGCGCGCTCATCTGGTGTTTATTTTAAAGACAATCTGGACTATTCCGGTAAACTGCTTTTCAACGCCCAGGTTATTCCCAGCGAAGGCGCGTGGTTAGATTTTGAAACTGACAATAGCGGTATCATACACGTTAAAATAGGTCAGGCTCACAAATTTCCAGCCACTACTCTTTTGCGTGCATTGCATAGTGTAAGTAACGACCCGACATCCGGTTCTACTAACACCAGCAGCGACTTAAATATCCTTAACTTATTCGGCACCCTTAAAGAAATTGAATCCCCAGTTGTTGAAATGATTCAAGGGCAGCGATTAGGTTTAGATATAACTGACCTGACAACAGGTGAAGTTATATATGAAAAGGGTATCATTATCGAGCGTGAAGTTGCACGAAAAATCGTAAGCATGAACCTCGATAAAATATCAATCTTTGATATTTCGCAAACTATTTTAAATACTCTTGAAAAAGACCCGACTCATGATGAAAACAGCGCGCTTATTGATATTTATCGACGCGACCGTCCAGGCGACCCGGTAACACCGGAATTAGCCCGACAGCGTTTGATGTCTATCTTTAACGATCCGCGCCGATATGACCTTGCCAAAGTCGGTCGGTTCATGATGAATAAAAAACTGGGTCTGAATATTCCTGAGACATGTACCACATTAACTAAATCCGATGTTATTGCCATAATCAAATATCTGTTGAAATTAGAAAATGGCGATATGGATGCTAATGTTGATGAAATCGACCACTTGATGAATAAGCGCGTCAGAAGCGTTGGCGAATTATTGCAAAATCAATTTCGCCTCGGTTTCTTGCGAATGGAGCGAATCATCCGCGAACGCATGACCAGTCTTGACCCTGAAAGCATTACCCCGCAGGCAGTTATCAGCACCAAGCCGATTTCAGCCGCGATTAAATCTTTCTTTGGCTCATCACAGTTGTCGCAGTTCATGGACCAGACCAACCCATTGGCAGAGCTTACACACAAACGTCGTTTATCAGCACTGGGACCGGGCGGATTAAGCAGACAAAGCGCAAAGCTGGAAGTGCGTGACGTTCACCACTCGCACTACGGCCGCATTTGTCCTATTGAAACTCCTGAAGGCCCAAACATTGGCCTAATTGGTTCGATGGCTGTATATGGCAGAATGAATAAGTATGGCTTCCTTGAAACTCCTTATCGTATTGTTAAAAACGGAAAAGTGACTGAAGAAATCGAATTTCTTACTGCAGACCAGGAAGAAGGCGAAAAAATCTACATTGTTCCAGCAACAACAACGATGGATTCTGAAGGAAATATTATTGCAGATAAAGATAAAATGGTTATTTGCCGTCACTTATCCTCATATCCGCGAGTAAAGCCAGAACATGTTACATACATGGATACTTCACCGAAACAAACAGTATCTGCAGCAACCTGTTTGATACCTTTCCTTGAAAACGATGATGCTAACCGCGCGTTGATGGGATCAAACATGCAGCGCCAGTCGGTACCTTTGGTTAAGACTGATGCCGCATACGTTATGACTGGTTTGGAAGACAGAGCAGCACAGGACTCGGGTGCAGTAATTGTAGCCAAAGCCGCTGGCCGCGTAACTCAGGTTGACTCCGGTCATATTCAGGTAACCCGTGCGAATGGCGATGTTGATAAATATCGTTTGAGTACGTTCCTGCGCAGCAACCAGGCAACCTGTATTAATCAGAAGCCGTTAGTTGATGCCGGACAGTATGTACGCAAAGGTCAGCCATTGGCAGACGGTCCATGTACCAGTGAAGGCCATCTTGCTTTAGGTCGAAATGTTCTTGTAGCATTTATGCCTTGGGAAGGTTTTAACTACGAAGACGCTATCATCCTCAGCCAGCGTGTGGTGAAAGATGATGTATATACTTCAGTTCATATTGAAAAATATGAATTAGAAGCACGTGAAACTAAAGTTGGACCGGAAGAAATTACCCGCGATATTCCAAATGTCGGTGAAGAAGCGCTGAAAGACCTTGATGAAGACGGCGTTATCAGAATCGGTGCGGAAGTACGCGCAGAAGATATTCTGGTAGGTAAAGTAGCTCCGAAAGGTCAGGAAGAATTAACATCAGAAGAAAAGCTGGTTCGTGCTATCTTTGGAGAGAAAGCCGCAGAAATGCGCGACACCTCGCTGCGGGTTCCACACGGTGAAAAAGGCAAGGTCGTTGATGTTAAGCGTTTCAGCCGCAAAAAATTCAAATGCAACCGCTGTAGTGCAGAATATCAGTTAGGAAAAGCAGAAACCCGCAATTACTGTGATCGCTGCGGTTCCGACTTGGTAGCTGAAAATGGCGATGATTTATCACCGGGCGTTAACCAGATGGTGCGCGTGTTTGTAGCACAGCGCCGTAAAGTAATGGAAGGCGATAAAATGGCAGGACGACACGGTAATAAAGGTGTCGTATCAAGAATCTTGCCGGTTGAAGATATGCCGCACATGCCGGACGGAACTCCAGTAGATATCGTTTTGAATCCTCTGGGTGTACCTTCCCGTATGAATATCGGTCAAATAATGGAAACCCATCTTGGCGTTGCCGCTAATGACCTGGGATGCAGCTTTGAAAACCCGATTTTCGAAGGCGCGAAAGAAGATGAAATTCTCGTTTATTTCGCCATTACCATGCATCAGCGTCGCCGCCAGATTCTGCAAACCTATCTTAATGAAGATTTGCAATTAGATACAGCACCTTATGCTGACCATTTAGAAACAGACCAGTTAATTAAGAAAATTCGTAAACTGTCTCTGCCGGAACTTCGTCAGTATGTTGAAGATTTAAAGACTAACTTTAACTCGTATGTTAAAGAAGCTGCTGTACGACTCGTAGATGAAATGTCTAAAGAAGATCCGTTTGAGCGTATCACAGTTCGCGACTTATCTGTAGAAGATTGGAACAATTTATCAACAGAACAAAAAGTTGATGCGTTAAATGCTGAAATTCACGATCGAATGATAAGTAGGTTAGGTTTTGATGATACCACCGGGAAAACTATGCTGTATGACGGCAGAAACGGTGAAGCATTTGACCAGCCGGTAACGGTAGGTTTCTGTTACATGATGAAACTCGTCCACCTGGTTGACGACAAAATTCATGCACGTTCTACCGGCCCATACAGCCTTGTGACACAACAGCCACTCGGAGGTAAAGCGCAATTCGGTGGTCAGCGGTTTGGAGAAATGGAGGTTTGGGCACTTGAAGCTTATGGTGCTGCTCATACCCTGCAGGAAATCCTTACCATCAAATCTGACGATGTTATGGGACGTGTCAAGACTTACGAATCAATTGTTAAAGGGGACAACATTAACGAACCGGGTATTCCTGAATCGTTCAAGATCCTCATTAAAGAATTGCAGTCGTTAGGTCTACAGATAATTGTTGAGAATTCTGAAGAAGGCGTGATCGACCTGGAAGTAGAACAGGAAGAGAATCGCAGCTATCGCAACTCACAATAATTGTATATAACAACCGCCGCGTCTGGGGCGCGCGTGCAAATGCGGCGGTTTATCAATATTCGCGCAATGCAGTAAAATGATTACTGCATCGGGAACCAAAATCGAGGGGTGTACAACGTGACTCAACACACTGGTGGTGGTTCCGGACTGGCCAATTTTGACCAGATCCGTATTGGACTTGCCTCGCCTGATGAAATTCGGCGCTGGTCTCGCGGCGAAGTAAAAAAGCCTGAGACAATTAACTATAGAACTTTTAAGCCTGAACCTGATGGCTTATTCTGTGAAAAGATCTTTGGACCTACCCGTGACTGGGAATGTCATTGCGGAAAATATCGCAAGATTAAGTTCAAAGGTGTTGTTTGCGACCGTTGCGGCGTTGAAGTAATGCGCGCAAAGGTACGTCGGGAACGCATGGGACACATTGAATTAGTGGCCCCGGTTGCGCATATCTGGTATTTGAAAAATGTACCAAGCCCGATGTCTCTTTTGTTGGATTTGTCACCGCGGCCATTGGAAAAAGTTCTCTATTTCGCATCATACATTGTTACTTATGTTAACTCTGATTTGATGGTGAAATATGGCGAACAGATTCGCAATGCCGTTGAACGACGAAAGCATGAACTTGACCTTGCCCTGCAGGACCACATCACTTCTATTCAGGAACAGTTTGTTACTGATATGGACGAAATGCTGGAACTGGCAGTAAACGAACGCAATAAAATGGAAAGCCAGCGTGATGAGCGAATTAATTATGAGCGAAAGCAAATTGAAGATCGCAAAAACGACATGGACAATGCTCTTCGTTTATTAATGGGTCAGAATCTTGACGTTGCACCCGGTATCACATTAAAACAACTTTTAACTGAGCCTGAGCATCGTTCATTAAGCAGCCTGGCAGAAGAGATTGATAATATCTTCATCCTACTGCGAGAAGATGACCACAGCGAATATATTGATGAAATCAATGACGATACTAAAATAGATGGTCAGAGCAGTGGCGTGCGTATTCTCGTTCGCGATAATGACACCGACACCGCAAAAACACTTATCATTTCACAGACTGGTGCTGATGCTATCAAAGCTCTGCTTCGCCAGATTAAGATGGAAGATGAGAGCCGGGCATTGCGCCAAAAGGTTAAAGAAATTACTGGACCGCGCCGTCTCCGCGCTATCAAACAGTTAACAATCGTTGACCACTTCATGAAGTCAAAAAATCGTCCTGAATGGATGATTCTTGATGTAGTACCGGTTATTCCGCCAGAACTGCGTCCGATGGTACAGCTTGATGGCGGTCGTTTTGCTACTTCTGACTTGAATGATTTGTATAGACGTATCATTAACCGCAACAATCGTCTGAAAAAGATTAAAGACCTGCGCGCACCGGAATCAATTATCAACCATGAAAAGCGTTTGTTACAGGAAGCTGTTGATGCGTTAATTGATAACAGCCGCCGCAGCCGTCCGGTAACCGGCAGCAATAACCGTCCGTTAAAATCCCTCTCCGATATGTTGAAGGGTAAAGACGGTCGTTTCCGTAAGAACCTGCTGGGTAAACGCGTAGATTATTCCGGTCGTTCCGTTATTGTTGTAGGTCCACATCTTAAGTTGAATCAGTGTGGCTTGCCGAAAGAAATGGCACTGGAATTATTCAAACCGTTTGTAATGAAACGGCTGGTGCAAAAAGGTCTGACCGGCAACGTGAAAACTGCCAAAAAGATGGTTGATAGAATGCGTCCGGAAGTTTGGGATGCATTGGAAGAAGTAATTGCAGATCATCCTGTAATGCTCAACCGCGCACCAACCCTTCACCGTTTAGGTATCCAGGCATTCGAACCGGTACTGGTAGATGGTAAAGCTATCCAGCTTCACCCGTTGGTATGTACTGCTTTCAATGCTGACTTTGACGGCGACCAGATGGCAGTACACGTACCGTTATCAACATCAGCACAGGCAGAAGCCCGTATATTGATGATGTCTACAGAAAACCTGTTCTCGCCTGCACATGGCAAGCCGACAATGACACCAACCCGTGACATGGTTTTGGGTATTTACTACATCACCATGAAAGGGCTGAAAAACGGTTTAGGTACTGGTAAAACATTCCCGTCCGCACAGGAAGCAATGCTTGCCTATGAGACTGGAATGATTTCTCTGCATGCTGAAATTTTAGTTAGAATTAACGGCGCGTTAACTCATACAACAGTTGGACGTTTGATTTTTAATACAATCCTGCCTCCGAAACTGCAGTATCTTTACCGCGTGGTTGACTCTGGCGAAATGGCGAATATTATCCGCATGTGTTACGACGCGTACGGACAGGGACGCACAGTTAAATTGCTGGACGATTTAAAAGAAATCGGTTTTAAATATTCAACGATTTCCGGTATTTCCATAGCAATGACCGACATGGACGTTCCACACGCCGACCGCGAATCTATTATCGGCGACACAGAAGCAAGAGTAAACCTGACTAACGAGCGATTCGAAGAAGGTAATATATCTGAAGGCGAACGCGCGCAAACAGTTTGTGATTTGTGGATGAAAGCGGCAGACGATGTAGCAAACTCATTGCTTAAGAATCTTGACCCGTTCAACCCGCTGTTGATGATGTCAAACTCCGGTGCTCGTGGTTCGAAAAGACAGCTTGCGCAGCTTGCTGGTATGCGCGGATTGATGACCGACCCGTTTGGACGTTTCATTGAAGACTTGCCTATTAAGTCAAACTTCCATGAAGGTCTTAACGTTCTGGAATATTTCGTATCAACTCACGGTGCACGAAAAGGTTTGGCTGACACCGCTTTGCGTACTGCTGACGCCGGTTACCTTACCCGACGTATGGTAGACGTCGCTCAGGATGTTATTGTCCGTGGTCACGACTGTGGTACCGTAAATGGTATTGAAGTCGGTGCTATTCGCGATAGACACGAAGAGATTGAGCCGTTAGACCGCCGAATCGAAGGTAGAATTGCTAATGAAGATATCTATGATCCATTCACTGGCAAATTAATTCTTCGTAGAAACCAGGAAATCAGCAATCGATCGCTGCCGGCATGTACGACATCAAAATGCGATGGTGAATTAAAACGTGCATGGCAGTGTCCGAATTGCGATTCAATAACTACAGAAGATGAATATAAAGAGATGGTTTCCAGCTTAACCTACGGGGAAAGCAAAGAAGATGAACTTGAAAGAAGCTTGGAAGAGAGCATAAATCTCGATGATACACCAAAAGAGGCTATTTCAGCAGAACAGGCAGAATTAGAAGCTGAAGCTGCTGCTGAAAAAGAAGATTTGGCATTGCGTATGGAAGCCTCTATCCCCAACGAACTGTGCCCGCATTGTCAGACACAGGTTGTTGAGATTGCTGTCTGCGCTGATTGTAATACTCATTTCCGCCGTGCTGACCTTGAGTCGCCATTAGCAACTATTCGTCGTATCGTTCGCGATGTCGAAATGTTTAATGAAAGCGAACGCGATGCGCGCAACGATAAATACCTGATCGAACGACCAGCAGTTGATCCATTCAGTGGAAAAATTATTGTTCCGTTGGGTAAAAAAGCAACTGAACCACAGAAACAGCAGTTAGCGGAAATTCGCCGCAAATTGCGCAGTATGGGTGGTCTGGCTACCGCGAAGGTACCAATTCGTTCTTTGCTTACCTGCGACCTTCGTCAGGGTATCTGTGCTATGTGCTATGGTCGCGATCTGGCAACCGGCAGATTAGTTGAAGCTGGTGAGGCTGTAGGTATTATTGCCGCCCAGTCTATCGGTGAACCAGGAACCCAGTTGACAATGCGCACCTTCCATACTGGTGGTGTTGCTGGTCAGTACCTGACTGGTGTTGCAAACGTTAAAGATCAGCGCGTAAAAACATTGCAGCAATTGCACGATGACATTAACCGCGGCCGTGTAAACCTCGGTGTTGAAATGACAGAGCGTGAAAAAGTCAAACAGATTCAGAAGATGGTTAAGGTTATGGAACAGCAAGTTTCTGGTCTGTTGCGCGTTGTTGAGTTGTTTGAAGCCAGAAAACCGAAAGGTCAGGCTATCATTACTGAATATGATGGATTGATAGCAAAAATTGACGCCAGTGGTGGTGGTCGTACCGTGCATGTTCATGTAGAGTTTACTACGAACAATGAAGATGTTATCGGCAGATTGCTGGCAACCGACGTTAAAGACCCGTTAGATGACAAAGTTTTATATGATGCAGGCAAGGAAGTAACTCCTCCTGTTTTAGCAAAACTGCGCCAGGCTGGTGTTGATAAAGTCTATTCAATTGAGAAATATATGGTACCTCACCGTGGTAATCTTCGTGTTGACGAAGGCGATATTGTGAAAGCCGGTAACCCTTTAACTGAAGGACCGCTGGAACCACAGGAATTGCTGAAGAAACGCGGACCGCGTGATGTGCAGGAATATTTAGTTCAGGAAATTCAGCGCGTTTATCGCAGCCAGGGTGTTGATATCAATGATAAGCATGTTGAAACCATTGTTAGACAAATGCTGAGAAAACGAAAAATATCTGAGCCTGGCGATGCAGATTTCCTGCCGGGTGATGTTGTTGATCGTTTCAAGTTTGAAGAAGAGAACATTAGAGTTCGTGAAGCCGGCGGCGTTGAAGCCCAGGCTGACTGGCAGTTACTCGGTATTACCGAGGCATCACTTGCTACTGATTCGTTCTTATCAGCGGCTTCCTTCCAGAAGACTACCCGCGTGCTTACCGATGCCGCTATTGAAGGCAAGATTGACCACCTGGTCGGCTTGAAAGAAAATGTTATCATCGGTCGTCTCATCCCTGCCGGTACCGGTATGGATAGATACAAGGCATTGCGTCTGTTGTCGCCAGGTGGAGAAGTTGTCCGTCATGAAGAAGATGATTCTTTCGGTGATAATGACCTGATGGAAAGATTGCTTGAAGACACCGATCATGATCAGGATATAATGGCAGTCGAAGGTGAAGATATGGCACAACTGATTGGCAATATGACAGGGATAGCAGACGATGAAGAAGATACGTTATCCGGATTTAACATTGAAGAATATAATCTGGATGACAATAATGATATGTTTTCATCGGGAGATGATACCGCGATTTAGTTAAGAAGATTCTTAATAAATTAAACGCCGATAGCTGATGCTATCGGCGTTTTTTTTGATATATACAATATTTACAAAAAAAATATAAAAAAACGCAAATACCTATTGCATATTGGTGTATTTAATGATATATTAATTAAAATAATTTCATTTAGTATTAAATAGCTCGTTAAATAAATCATCTATTTAATAGTTACTGAGCTTTAGCTCAGATGTTGAAAAGCAAAAGTCATGTATTTAAAATGTTGGAGGTAAGTATAATGTTCAATTTGAACAAAACAAAAATCGGTCCGAAATTAATCGGCGGTTTTGTAATTGTTGCGCTTATTGCGCTGGGTATTGGGTTATATGGTATTTTTAATCTCAAAAAAGCCGATGATTCTGACACTCAACTTTATGAGACAAACACAACCGCTGTCGGTCAAATCGGTGAAATACTATCTGCATTTCATCAGGTTCGTGTAAATATACGCGATATTATTCGTACTACAAATAAAGAAACAAAGAAATCTAAAGCAGATAAAATTGAAGAGTTGATAAAAATCGAAAAGGATAATATAAAACCACTTATAGATTCTTCTGAGTCAAAAGAAGAAACAAAAAAATATAATGACTTATTAGCAGAGATAGAGAAATCAAATGAATTAATGAAAAAAGCACAAAGTTTTTCAGATAAGGATGACATGGAAAATGCATACACTGTTCTTGATGGCGAGAAACATATTATAGATGGTAAAATTATTGCAGAATTAGAAGATATGAAGAAATTGGAGGTTGATAATGCTAAAAAAAGATCAGAAGAAAACACTGTAAACTCAAATAACACAATTCGCGGTATGGTAATTGCATTAGCTGTTGGCATTCTAATCGCCATTCTCATTGGTATATTGCTGACAAACTCTATAACTCGTCCTTTGAACCAAGGTGTTGAGATGATGCAAGAGTTGTCCAATGGTCATTTAGGGAAACGTTTAAAGATGGATCGTACTGATGAAATAGGAATACTCGCTGGTGTTATGGATCGGTTTGCTGATGCGCTGCAAGGTGTTGTTGGAGTCATCCAGCAGATAGGTGCTGGTGACTTGTCTGCTGATGTTAAGAACTTTGATGATAAGGATGAAATTAATCCTGCTATCCGCCAGACTATTTTGAGTCTGCGCGGTCTGGTGTCTGAAGCCGGCATGTTGAGTAAAGCAGGTGTAGAAGGCAGATTGGCAACCCGCGGCGACGCCAGCAAGTTCAGCGGCGGATATAAAGATATCGTTCAAGGTGTAAACGAAACTCTTGATGCTGTTATCGGACCATTGAATGTTGCCGCCGATTATGTAGATAAAATAAGCAAAGGCAATATCCCGCAGAAAATCACTGATAACTATAATGGCGATTTCAACGGGATTAAGAACAACCTTAACCAGTGTGTTGACGCTATCAGCGGGCTTATTGTTGAAATGAACAATATGAGTGCCCAGCATGACGCCGGGGATATCGATGTGAAGATCTCCGCTGAACAGTTCCAGGGTGCCTACAAAGACATGGCGGATGGCGTCAACAACATGGTATTCGGTCACATCGCGGTGAAGAAGAAAGCCATGGCTTGTATCGCTGAGTTTGGACGAGGTAATTTCGAAGCACCGCTTGAGAAGTTCCCCGGGAAGAAGGTTTTCATTAATGACACCATTGAGCAGGTCCGAACCAATTTGAAAACCCTTATTGCTGATACCGAGATGCTCAGCAAGGCGGCCGTGGAAGGCAAGCTGGCTACCCGCGCTGACGCCACGAAGCACCAAGGCGACTTCCGGAAAATCGTCCAGGGTGTAAACGAAACCCTCGACGCCGTTATTGGACCATTGAATGTAGCAGCAGATTACGTAGATAAAATTAGTAAGGGCAACATCCCGCAGAAAATTACTGACAGTTACAATGGTGATTTCAACAATATCAAGAATAACCTGAACCAGTGTGTTGACGCTATAAGCGGTCTTATCGTTGAGATGAACAATATGAGCACCCAGCATGACGCCGGGGACATTGATGTGAAGATTGCCGCTGAAAAGTTCCAGGGTGCCTACAATGTTATGGCAGATGGCGTCAATAACATGGTATTTGGCCACATCGCGGTGAAGAAAAAAGCTATGGCCTGTATCTCTGAGTTCGGAAAAGGCAATTTCGAAGCACCGCTTGAGAAGTTCCCCGGTAAGAAGGTCTTCATCAACGATACTATTGAGCAGGTTCGCACCAATCTGAAGGCCCTTATTGCTGATACCGAGATACTCAGCAAGGCAGCAGTAGAAGGCAAATTGGCTACCCGCGCTGACGCCACAAAGCACCAAGGCGACTTCCTGAAAATCGTTCAGGGTGTGAACGAAACTCTCGACGCAGTAATCGGACCATTAAACGTTGCCGCAGACTATGTGGATAAAATAAGCAAAGGAAATATCCCGCCGAAAATTACCGATAATTATAATGGCGACTTTAATATAATAAAAGGTAATTTAAATACCTGTATTGATGCGGTAAACGCTTTAGTCGCTGATGCCGGTTTGTTATCCGATGCTGCTGTAGCCGGTAAACTGGCCACCCGTGCTGACGCAACAAAGCATTTCGGTGATTTCCGTAAGATAGTCGAAGGCGTCAATGATACCCTGGACGCTATCGTAGTTCCTGTAAATGAAGCATCTGACGTATTGGCGAAATTAGCCAGTCGCGACCTGACAGTCAGGGTAGTCGGCAACTATCAAGGCGATTTCAGCAAAATTAAAGACAACCTTAATAATGCGATGATAGCATTACAGAATACTGTTCAGGAAATTACCGCCATTGCTGTAACCGTAGCCGAAAGCGCGATTCAGGTATCCACCGCTTCCGAGAGTGTTGGCAAAGCTAGCCAGGAAGTCGCTAATGGTGCCCAGCAGGTTGCTTCCGGTTCTACTGAAACATCACGATCTTCAAATGAAGCTGCCAATAATATGGAACAGTTGCAGCGCGCAATAGAAGAAGTTGCTCGCGGTGCTCAGGTTCAGGCAACCGGTGCCGAACAGGCCGCTCTCGCTGCCCAACAATCGCAGGCTGCCATCAAGCGCATTATCGAGGCAGCAGGCAACGCAAAGAGCGATGCTCAGAATGCTGGTGGTGTAGCCAAGGAAAGCGCGGCGAAGACAGACGAAATGCTGAAGAGCATGGACCGCGTGAAAGAAGCCGCTGGAGTGACATCCAAGAATGTAAATGCATTGGGTGATGCCAGTAAGAAAATAGGTGAGATTGTTGAAGCCATTAACGACATCGCCGAACAGACTAACCTTCTCGCATTAAACGCTGCCATCGAAGCCGCCCGCGCTGGCGAACACGGCAAAGGCTTCGCCGTAGTAGCCGACGAAGTACGTAAGCTGGCTGAACGCTCTGCCGGACAAACGAAAGAGATTGCCGCACTGATTAACGGCATAAAAGATGGCATCAGTGAAGCCGTCAGTTCGATGGTTATCGGCGCGAAAGAGATTGACGCTGGTGTTGGCATGGCCAACCAGGCCGGCAGCGCATTAAAGGATATCCTTACAGCTGTCGATAAGGTAGTATACCAGGCAAATGAGGTAGGCAAAGTCTGCGTAGAAGTAGAACAGAGCGCATCCCTGGTAATGTCCGCGGTAGAGAACGTATCATCTGTAACTGAAGAAGCCACCGCCGCCACTGAAGAGATGGCCGCTTCATCAACAGAAGTAACCAAGGCAATTGAACAGGTAGCGGCAGTAACGGAACAATCCTCCGCCACCTCCGAAGAACTATCCGCCGCCGCCGAAGAACAGAACGCGCTGGTAGAAGAAATGACTGCCGCCAGCAAAGAAGTAACCAATCTGGCTGATAAAGTGAAGTCAGTGTTGAGTACTTTTAAAGTGGCATAGAATAGTATTAAAATCGGTCATATATTATATTTTGGGGTAATTTTTTTAAATTACCCCAAAATTTTAAAAAATAAATTAATTTAGTATTGTGTAATATTGAGTTTACATGTATAATGATGTAAATTATAACATTCAATACTTGAAATGTTAAAAACGGGAGGGGCAATGCGATGGCTGCATATGAAGAAAAAGCGAAGACATCATCTGACCAGATAGAGCAATTAGTTGTCTTCACATTGGGAATGGAATATTACGGTGTAGGCATAGAAGCTGTTAATACTATAATTCGCCTGCCGGAAATAACTAAGGTTCCTCATACTCCTGATTATGTTTTAGGAGTTATGAACTTACGCGGTATGATAGTTCCGGTTATTGATCTACGCACACGTTTTGGATTGACTGCAACTGAATGGAGTAAATCAACACGTATTATTGTTGTAGAAAATCATGGATTGCAAGTTGGCATGGTAGTTGATGGCGTATCCCAAACAATGCAGCTTTCTTCAGCGCAAATAGAACCATTATCTCCTTTAGTAAGTTCTGTTGATGCTCAATACTTACGTGGTGTAGGGAAAGATGATAACAGATTAATCATATTATTGGAATTAACAAAAGTATTGGCTCGCGAAGAAGTACAAGCGTTACAATCAGTGACAAAGCCAGGCGATATGGAAGCAAGTGCAGCCTAAAATATAAAGGAACTGTTGATGACTGATAATCAAATGACAGATTTTTCCCAAGATGAAGAGCTTTTTGCTATATTTCTTGAAGAAGTTCGCGAGATATTGGAGACACTGGACCAATCTTTGGTTCAGTTAGAACGTGAACCGCATAATGTTGCATTAATTCAAGGAATATTTCGTGCGGCTCACACCCTTAAAGGTTCTTCTGGCGCAATGGGATTGAAAAATGTCGCCAGCTTAACCCACGCTATGGAAGATGTTCTGGATAAGGTAAGAAATAACGCAATAGATGTTACAGCCGATGTTGCGGATGCATTGTTAAAAGCTCTTGACCGACTACATGAATTTGAAGGTTCATTAAAAGAAGGAAAAGGTGAAGGGAAAGTTGATGATAAGTTTAATTCTATTTTATCTGAATTAAAGAATATTGCATCTGGTGCTGGAGCTATTACTGTGAAATCTGGTGTCAGTTCAGAATCATTAGGTAAATTATCAGATAATCAGTTAGCTGTTTTAGTTGATATAGCATTGGATTGCCAAATGCCATCAATACGCGCATATATGGTTATCCGCGAGATGGAAAAGTTAGGTGAAATCCAAAAAACAGTGCCTGCCCGAGAACAAATAGATGCCGGTGTGGTTGGGCATCGATTGCTTATGGCTGTTACGACTGAATGTCCTGAAGAAATTATCAGACAAAAATTGACTGCTGTTTCAGAAATTGAATGGGTACGTATATCTCAAGGAAAAGCCGCTTCTTCATTTACTCTTGATATGCCAGCACGTAATAAGAAACAGGTTGATGAAGAAGCCGAAGCCAGTCAAGTAGGTGTTGGTGTTGTACAGCAGCAGCAAACAGTACGGGTAAATGTTGATATACTTGATAATATTATGAATCTGGTTGGAGAACTGGTATTAAGCCGTACCCGTATGGTGCAAATTAAAGATGATTTAGGAGAAGCACATCCTACTGATGAACGAATACTTGATCTTGATATTGTTACTCAACAACTTGGTTCAGTGGTAAGTGAATTGCACGCACAGGTTTTACAGGCAAGAATGTTGCCGGTAAGTTCATTATTTAATAGATATCCCCGTATGATACGTGATATTTGCCGCACTATGAATAAAGAAGTAGATTTTCAGATTACTGGTGAAAACGAACTTCTTGACAGGTCGGTAATTGAAAAATTAGTTGACCCATTAACACATTTATTGCGTAATGCAGTAGATCACGGGATGGAAATGCCGGATGAACGGGATGCGTTGGGGAAACCACGCACTGGTACAGTGAAGTTAACCGCGCAACGCCAGGAAGAAAGTGTATTAATACGTATTACTGACGATGGTCCTGGAATTAATGCTGATCGTTTGAAAGAAAAAGCAATTGCTGCCGGTATTATTACCCAGGAACGTGCTGCGTCAATGTCTCAAAATGAAACATTTTCGTTAATATTTGCAAGCGGGTTATCAACTGCAAAAGCTGTCAGTGATGTTAGTGGCCGCGGTGTTGGTATGGATGTGGTGAAAAGAAATATTGACGCTATAAATGGTATTGTTATGGTGGAAAGTGAACAGGGAATTGGAACCAGTATGACATTGAAAATCCCGCTGACACTTGCTATTTTGAGAGCATTAGTAGTTAAAGTCGGACAAACATTTATGGCGATACCCCTCAGCACAATTGAAGAAACATTAAATATAAGGAAAGATTCTATTAATACAATTCGCGGCATGGCTATGATGCGTTGGCGAGAACATGTAGTACCGGTTATTCATCTAATTGAAATTATGCCTGGTTGCGGTGTCCCAGACTCATTGCCGTCCTATCCAATGATTGTAGTTCGACATTCAGACAGAATTGCTGCGTTATGTGTTGATGGTATAGTTGGTCACCAGGAAATTGTTGTTAAACCACTTGGTGCATTTGTTGGGGAGATTCCTGGCATAGGTGGTTCCACAATACTTGGCAATGGTAAAGTGGCTCTGATAGTTGATATTGGAAGTTTATTTGAAAGTGGTTTATTGCAAACCCTGGCAGCATGGGAAATCCCAGCCGACATGGAGTCTTATAACGATTTAGTTGCGGTGGTGTAAAGCCTGATGGGAGAAAGGGATGACAATATTACGAACAGATGAAGAAAGAGCAGCATTTCAAAAAATCGCTACAGAATGCTCATTAAAATGCGCTGAAGCTCTTGGAATGTTTTCAGGTAATGCCTTAACTGTAAAGGCTGTTAATTTACGTCCTGTAGGCATGGATGACATGATGACGTTAATTGATGATCCGGAAGAGACTGTTGTAGGTGTAAGTTTAGGTTTTGAAGGTGGTATTGAAGGGACTGTATTATCATATTTTACTCTTGAAAATGCAGCAACATTAGTAGAAACTTTAATGGGTAAACGACCTAATAATGTTGAAGACTTCGATGAGATGGCTTTTTCAGCGTTAGGTGAAGCTGGAAATATTCTTGTGTCTGCGTTTTTAAACGCTTTATCAATATGCACCGGAATGGAGATAATGCCAACACCGCCTTTCGTTGCAATTGAAATGAGTTATGCTGTTATAACGGGTGTTGCTTTGCCTTTGATTGCAGATGGTGGCGAGATATTATCGTTAGAGGCTGATATACTGCCAATTGATGAAAATCAACAAAATTGCATAAGTTGTCGTGTATTCCTTATTCCAACTACGGAAAGCTGGGAAATATTGCGTACTAAAATAGTAAGATAAGGTGGATTGGATGGGTCAACTTATTTGTGTTGGTATGGGTGAATTGGCAATCTCGGCGTATCCGGGGAATGATATAGCTTGTCTTGGCCTTGGGTCATGCATAGCAATATGTGCTTTTGATAATAGATTAAAAATAGGTGCTATGGCGCATGTTGTATTGCCGGATTCTGCTGGAAGGGAGGCAAAAAATACAGCTAAATATGCTGATTTGGCAATCCCTTTGTTAACAAACGAATTAGAATGTGTAGGCAGCTTTATGCGAGATGTACAAATAATACTTGTGGGAGGAGCATCTATTTTTCAACCTTTCTCTAAAACTATGGATATTGGAAAAAGAAATTATGAAGCTGTAAAAATGCATCTGAAAAAAACAAAATTGCCGATAGTGAAAGAAGATGTCGGTGGAACAGAAAGCAGAACTATTATTTTAAATGTGAAAGATGGAATATTAAGGTTGCGTACGGTGCGCACCGGCGACAATGTCTTTCATACTTTCTCAAAGAATGGTGTATATGGTAGATAAGATTATAAAAGTAATGGTAGTTGATGATTCATCATTCATACGTGCTGCACTGACAAAAATAATAAACAGTGGACGCGCAATGGAAGTCGTTGGCACAGCATCAAATGGTCGAGAAGCATTGGAAAGAATATCTGTATTAAATCCAGATGTAATAACATTGGATGTTGAGATGCCGGAAATGGATGGTATAACAGCATTGGCAGAAATTATGCGCAGGCACCCGATTCCGGTAATTATGTGCAGCAGTTTGACAAAAAAACAAGCTGATATAACTTTAAAGTGTCTTGATTTAGGTGCAGTGGATATTATCGCGAAACCAGACGATATTGGTGATGAAAGCCTGAATCAAATGAAATATCAAATATATCAGAAGATTCGTGCTGCTGATGGTGCACATGTTTCTATACGAAAACCTGGTATTGATCTTATTACTAATTCTGTTTCAGCCATGGTGAATCCAGGAATTGATAAAGCATCTACTATATTGTCTAATCAAACACCACGAAAACAAGGTTCCGTAAATCGAATAGTTGCAATAGGAACATCTACTGGCGGTCCACGAGCATTATTGGAAGTATTGCAATTATTGCCGGCTGATCTTAATGCTGCTGTGGTAGTGGTTCAACACATGCCAGCTCAATTTACAGCAGCAATGGCGCAAAGGTTCGATAATGTTTGTCCGATTACCGTTAAAGAAGCAGCAGAAGGTGATAGCTTGGAGAATGGACTGGTATTAATTGCACCTGGGGGTTACCATATGCATGTAAATAAAGAAAAGAAAATATATCTAACAAATGATCCGGCAATTCTTGGTGTAAGACCCGCTGTTGATCCAATGTTTGAAGATGCTGCAGAAATATTTGGTCGCAATTGCCTGGGTGTGGTGTTAACAGGAATGGGACGTGATGGTACCTATGGCAGCAGTATGATAAAAGAGCTAAATGGTACAATTTATGTCCAAGATGAAGCAAGTTGTGTTGTATATGGAATGCCGCGTTCAGTAGTTGAAGCTAAAATGTCTGATAAAACTGTTTTGTTAAATGAAATGGCTGATGCAATAGCTGAATGGGTAAAAATGATGGGTAGGAACTGATAAAATGACAATTTTAAATATAACTGAACAAGAATTGGAATACAAACATTTTTGCGAAAATATCCGCAAAGTAGCTGGTCTTGATTTACTTCAATATAAACAAGGACAAATGGAACGTCGTATACGTGCTTATGCTGATAGAAATCAAGTTACAACTTTACCTGATTTATGGAATATAATAAACAAAGATGCTCAATCTTTGAGAAAATTTCTTGATCATATAACCATTAATGTTTCTGAATTTTTCCGTAATCCTGATAAGTTTGATGAATTAAGAGATATTATAATCCCTGAATTGTTAAAGCAAAAAAGCAGATTATTTATCTGGAGTGCTGGCTGCTCTTATGGGGCAGAACCGTATTCCTTATGTATTTTGATGAATGAATTAACTCCAGGTATTAAACATAAAATATGGGCAACTGATATTGACAATACTATTCTTGCCAAGGCGCGAAATGGCATATATATCGCAGATGATTTAAAAAATATCAGTGATGATAAGAAGGTGAAATATTTCACCAAAGATAACGATAAATTTATATTAAATCCTGATATTCGATATGGTGTTACCTTTGAGCAGCATGACTTGTTGAAAAGCAAGTTTCCAATAGATGCTGACCTTATTCTTTGCCGCAATGTGGTTATCTATTTTAACGATGAAGCAAAGAAAATTTTGTTTGATAGATTTGCTCGTGCTATTCGACCTGGCGGTTATTTACTGGTAGGCAGCACAGAACGAATCGTAAATTCTGCTGACATTGGTTTGCAGTCTAATCGTCCGTTTTTTTATAAACGGGTATAGCACAAATTTGGAGAGGATAATATGGCACGAATAATGATTGTCGATGATGCAATGTTTATGCGCGCAACCTTGAAGAAAATTCTTACAGGTGGCGGTCATGAAGTTGTTGCTGAGGCAGACAACGGCGTTACTGCTGTTGAAAATTACGATGCATTAAAACCAGAATTAGTATTCATGGATATCACTATGCCACAAAAAGATGGTATTGGCGCATTAACAGATATTATGGGTAAATATCCGGATGCACGTATTGTAATGTGTTCTGCTCTCGGGCAGGAAAGTAAAGTGCGCGAAGCTATTGAAATAGGTGCGCAGGAATATATTGTTAAGCCATTCACACCAGATAAAATACTGGATGTTGTTAAACGAATTATTTCGTAAAGTTGGTTTGATTTAAAATGCAGCAGATTTTAGATGCGATTTTAGAATTAGATATTCTTTCATCGCCAAAAGATTATGCAGTACAAATCATGCAAATACTCTGTGAAGGATTAAAATACAAATCCGGAGTAGTGCATGAAATGTTGGCAGAAGATAATTCTGTAGCAATATTTTCCGCATTTAATATGTCGGATGAGTATCCTCGTGTCGCCACTTTGGAAGACCTGTGCATTTTAGAAGAAGATAGATTAAATCCTCAAGTTTTATATTTTAATATAACCAACGATGAAGTAAGTGGTTTAATGAAGCAGTTATATTTTCATGGAACACGAGCAATTGTTATAGTACCATTAGTTTATAAAGATGAAGTATTTGGATTTTATGAATTATATGATAATAAATTACGTGAAATTAGTGATGAAATGTTAATTCTTTTAGCAAGAATTGCAGAATTGGTTTCTGTAGCAATTACAAGTAATAAATATCTTGAACAGTTAAATGTTAAGACATTTGCATTACAATCTGAAATAGTTGAAAGAAAACGTGTAGAATCCGCACTTCGTGAAGCATTAAGAAAAAGAAAAGAACTTGAGGAGATAATTAACCGTAGTCCAGTAGTAGTATGTTTATGGAATTCTGGTAAAGATTATCCATTTGAGTTTGTGTCGCAATCAATTGAACAATTCGGATATTCAATGCAAGACTTAGTTGATAATAAGATCACTCTTTTCAGTTTAATACCTGATGATGATATTGACAGAGTGAAGGCAGAGATAATTCTGCATTCTAATTCTGGTGAAAATGATTTTATTATTACTCACAAAATAAATACAAAAAATGGCAATTTCAGGTGGGTTGAAAATCATATCTGGTTGCGACATGATACTGATGGACTTGACTTATTAACTGTTGTTACTGGTGGTCATGGTGTCATTACTCATTTGCAAGGAATAATGTTGGATGTCACTGAACGTAAGCATGCTGAAGAAATTATAAGGCATCAGGCATTTCACGACCATTTAACGGATTTGCCCAACCGTGTATTATTTCAGGACCGCTTAACTCATGCTTTAGCATCTGCAAAACGCAATCATAGAAAAATGTCAGTAATGTTTCTTGATCTGGATAGGTTTAAAACGATTAACGATACTCTTGGACATCCAATTGGTGATTTGCTGCTTAAAGAAGTATCAAGACGGTTAAGAATGAGATTACGGTCAGAAGATACTGTAGCGCGTCTTGGCGGTGATGAATTTACCATGTTATTGCCTGATATCCGTATGCCTGAAGATGCTGCCGAGGTTGCCCGTTCTTTACTGTCTGCGGTAAATATGCCATATCATCTGGAAGACCATGAATTACATATCGGTTGCAGTATTGGTATAGCGATGTTTCCTGAAGATGGTCATGATTCTAAGACGTTGCTGCAAAATGCTGATACAGCATTGTATCAAGCTAAGGAACATGGTAGAAATAATTTTCAATTTTATTCTTCAACAATGACTGAACGGGCATTAGAAAGAATGACTTTGGAAAATGAACTTCGCCATGCATTAGCTAAAAAACAGTTTACTTTGCATTATCAACCTCAAATAGAAATATTATCAGGAAAGGTTGTAGGTACTGAAGCACTTTTACGCTGGAGTCATCCAGTGTTAGGGTCAATATCGCCTGCTAAGTTTATACCGATAGCAGAAGAAACCGGTATGATTGAAGCTATTGGCATGTGGGTGATTGAACAGGCATGTGCACAAAATGCATATTGGCAAAAGGCTGGTTATCCACCGATGACGGTTGCGGTAAATTTATCTTCCCGGCAATTTTATCAAGAAAATTTAAAGTATTGTTTACAAAAGACGTTAGCAGAGACAGGTTTAGATCCGCAGTATCTTGAAATTGAGATTACTGAGAGTGTAGTTGTACGAAATATTGATTACACTGTTGGTTTGCTCCGTGAATTTCGAGATATGGGGATAAAACTTTCAATGGATGATTTTGGCACTGGTTATTCATCGTTGTCATATTTGAAAATTTTACCGCTAAATACTTTAAAAATTGACCAGTCTTTTATTCGCGGAATTACCGCTGATATTCATGACCGGGCAATTTCAGCAGCGATAATTACTATGGGAAAATCACTCGGTTTACGTGTTATTGCCGAAGGTGTTGAAATGCATGAACAATTGGCATTATTGAAAGACTTGGAATGTTATGGTTGCCAGGGCTATTTATTCAGTAAGCCAGTAACAGCCCAGGAAGCTGAAAGTTTATTGAATATTGCATCAAAAGGAATAAAAATAAATCATGCCGGATCCCGTGTTTTTGCTTGAAGTTGATTTCTGAAAATGATATTATCATACAGTATTCCGGTAATACCGGAAAATGAGGAGTCTATAGTGAGAGTTGAGTTCATAAATCCGTTTATAATGGCGGGTACAGAAGTATTAAAACAGCTTGTTGGTGGAGAAGCAGAACGTGGTCAATTGGCGGTTAGATCGTCGGTTTTCACCACTCAACAGGTGTCAATAGTTGTAGGTGTAAATGGCGCAATAAAAGGTGAGGTGATTTTTGGTATGTCGCAGGTAACAGCTACCAAGATTGCTTCAGCTATGATGATGAGTACTTTAGTTGCTTTTGATGAAATGGCAGTTAGTGCTATCTCTGAATTAGGCAACATCATAAGTGGTAATGCTACTACTCTGCTTAATGATGCGGGTTTTGATTGTGACTTAACTCCTCCAACGGTAATTCGCGGGGTTAATGTAGAAATAGGAACTCAAACACCAGCACTCATGGTTCCAATTTATACTATCTGCGGTAAAATTGATATTAATGTATCCCTTACTGATTCAGGTGCATAGGTTCAGGTGATTTTATGCTGCAACAGTCAGATATAAATGTTTTGCTAAATACCCTTGCGGCTGCTCAACATGATGGTAAAGGGGGAGCTGGTAAGTTTTCTGAAGTAAAGTTATATGACTTTGCCAGACCAGATAACATACCCAGCGAGTTTTTGCGTGCCCTTGAAAATATAAATGCGGCATTTGCGCGTTCGATGGTGGGTATTTTAACAAGTTATCTTTCTTTCAGCGTTACTGTTGAACCTTTATCAATTGACCAGATGACTTTTCGGCAATTTTGTCGCGAAGTGCCAGAGACTACTGCACTTGCTCTTATCAACATTGCTCCCATTGAAGGCACTGCATTATTGGAATTAAATCCTCATATAGCCTGGAATCTAATTGATAGAGGTTTGGGTGGCAAAGGTGAGGTAATAGAGGCTCCCCGTGATTTCTCTACTACAGAAAAAGGATTGTTGGAAGACTATTTCAGACGCATATTGCGAGAGTTTGGAAGAGCATGGACAACCCTTGTACCCATGCATCCAGCGTTGCGCGAAGTTATGACAAATGTAATGTTAACCCGGATAGCTCAACCAGATGATAGAATGGTGGTATGTTCTTTCAGTATAAACTATCAGGATGTGACTGGTATGTCGACATATTGTATTCCAGCCTCAAATCTTGATTTTGAAAGAATACTTAATCGTGAAGAATCATGGGATGAAACTGAAAGAATAGAAATGAGCCAGGAAATGGTTCAGGAAATTATTACTAAGAATTTCCAAAATGTGCCGATAACTTTGCGTAATTGTTTGCCTGACATCACAATGTCCCTGGGAGAATTATCATCAATGTCTCCGGGTGATGTTATAAATATTGGTACTAAAGTTGATGAACTTGCAGAAGTAAGAATTGGTGACATTAAAGTTTTTCATTCCAGGCCAGTAACAAAAGATGAATTTATGGCAATGGAAATACTTGACCCGGTGAAGGGGGAATAAATGACAGATAATTATTCTGATGATAATATGAATAATGCCTCTGGTGTAGATGGTGAGCATGATATTTCATTTTTGAATGAAATTGAGGTGACAGTAACCGTGGAATTAGGAAGAACTGTCATGTCTGTTAAAGATATTCTAAAGCTGCACCGTGGTTCTGTAGTTGAGTTAGAAAAATTGGTTGGACAGCCAGTTGATTTATTAATTAATGGTACTCCGATGGCAAAAGGTGAAGTTATTGTTATTAATGAAAGATTTGGCTTTAGGATAACAAAGTTTCTCACTCAAAATGAAAGTGTGTAAAGGGGAATAGATGCCTGTTCAGCAGTTAACTAATATAGAAAAAGCTGCAGCTATACTGGTAAGTCTGGGGGTTGAAAAAGCCGCCCAGGTTTTGGCGCATCTTACCTATGACCAGGTTCAATTGTTGGCAAGTCAAATGGTGCATACTGGACGTATTACTCCTGAAACCCGTGAACAGCTTTGTGAAGAATTGGTAGAGAAATATTCTCATTCATTGGGTGAAGAGGCTGTCGGTGGACTTGCTTTTGTACAGCGTATTTTATCTGAGACATTTGGTTCAGATCGTGCTTCATTAGTAATGGAACAATTAATGCCAAATAAATCCGGTAAACCTTTTATGTCATTAAGAAGTGCTGACCCACCTAAAATTATGGATGTTCTTGCCGGAGAAAATCCAGCTATAATTGCAATTGTAATGTATTATCTGCCACGGGATAAAGCCGCGAGTATCTTAGCGGGACTTGCTGATAATATCCGTGATGAGGTTGTGCTGCGATTAATCAATATGGATACACCAGTACCGCAAATGGTATCTCGTTTAGATGAATTATTGACACGAAAATTAACCGAGATTCAATCAGGAGATGAAGAAACCCGCGAAAAAGATATTGGTAAAGTCTCAGGAGCACGTACACTGGTAGAGATTTTAGGTCAGGCACATCCAAGTGTTGAAAAACGAACCTACGAGTTTTTACAGACTAAAGACCCGGAATTAGCAGAAGAAGTACGAAAATCAATGTTCGTTTTTGAAGATATTAATAAACTGCTGCCGAAAGATGTTCAGCAGGTTGTTCGTGAATTAACTAACCAGGAGATTGCAATTTCTCTCAAAACTGCGTCTGAAGATTTGAAAAAACTTATTTTTGCCAACGTTTCTGAAAATACTGCAAAAATGATTGCAGAAGAAATTTCGTTAATGGGCCCAATTCGTGTAAGTACTGTAGAAGAAACTCAGCAGAAATTTGTAGCAACCGTACGCAGATTAGCAGAAGAAGGTTTAATAAATATGCATGTCAGTGCCGGTGGTGATGATGAATTAATGGTATAATTACGAGTATCAAGGAAGACTGCTTATAACCCCGGCATTATATGCCTGGGGTTTTTCGTTTAATTATAATTATGATAAATAATAGTAAAATGTTGTATTATATGGTATAATACAACGTAAAGAAAAAAGGAATAGTATGACAAAATACAACTTTAATAACAGGAATTCTGATAATAATGATGATATGAATAAAGAAGAACGTGAAGTATCGCGTGTTTTACAGCAGCTTCACGCTTCTTTTGCAGATTCATTCACGCATTTATTTCGTGAAGTTGATGCAAATTCGTCATCGGTAGCGGTCGCAGATTTACATACATCATCAGCTGAACAGATTTTCATGTCTGAAGCTGCAGGTTGGAGTGTTACCTTTAGTCTTAACGGTCACATCGCTGGTGTAATAGAATTTTCTAATGTCATCAGTACAATATTTGCTGGATTATTATGTGGTTATTCACCTGAAATGTCTGCCCTTACACCGCGTCCATTAAGTGAAATTGAACGTGAAATGATGAAGGATAAAGCAGACAAGTTATTAGCCGATTACGCATCAGCCTGGTCTGCTCGAATACCTTTACGACTTGCTTATACTGATGATGTATGGAAATTTTCTGCTGATGAGCAGGTTTTTGTTGCTTCGTATCAAGCTAAATTAGGCAATACTGTCGGGTGGGTAAGGATAATATTGCGTATGAGTACTTGGAAACCTGTAATTGATAATATTAATCGTCGATCATTATCACCTGCACCTGCGATGTCAAATCCTAATTTACTTAAAGTTTTGGGGGATTGTCCAATCGTTGGCAGTGCCTTATTGGGAAGTACACGAGTTACAGTTAATGATATTCTGAATATTCAAGTTGGAGATGTCATTTGTCTTGACCAACATCCAAATGAACCGATTGAAATAAGAATTAATAATGTCCCTAAACTTATTGGTGAAGTTAAAAAAGATGGTGGTCGATATATAATTTCTGTTAATGGTAGAGCGGAAGGGAGGAAATAATGGATTTAAATGATTTATTGGCTGAGGTTGAAGGTATTGGTGGTGACCAATTTATACCACAGGTAAAAGACAAGCCTAAAGTGAAACCAGTACAGAAAGCTGAAGTAATTGTTGACGAAAATAATATACAATTCGCTGAAACATTACCTATGCAAACAGGGGTTATGCCTAATATAGATGCTGTATTAGATGTTGAGTTGGAAATAACTGTCGAATTAGGTAAATGCCAGATAGCAATAAAAGATTTATTGAATGACCCCGTATCGTGTCAATTAATACTTGATAAATCTGCTGATGACCCATTAGCAATTTACGCTAATGGTCATAAGATAGGGTATGGTGAGGCTTTAGTAGTTGATAACAGGTTAGCAGTAAGAATAAATAAGTTGTCTACAGGTAATGGAGAATATGATTAGCATGAAAAAAGTTTTATTTTTATTAATGATAATTATTACCGTGATTCTACCTATATACGGGCAGAATCCGGTATCATCAAATAATTCAACTATTCCTAAATATGATTCTCAAAATAGGCCTGCTGGAAGTATCCCGAATCCTGAAGCTGGTATACCAATTGGTCATGATAGTTCTACTGCAACCAATCAACCAGTAGCAGTAGATAAACCAGATGAAAAGAAAGAACTATCACCGATATTTAAATTTTTTAATGTTTTACTAAGCCTTGCGATTGTGTTAATTGTTGCATACATTGTCATGAATATTTTGAAAAAGATATATAACGGCGATATACGATTGCCTGGTAATATGAAAATCCCTGAATCTTCGGTTAAACATGGTTTGATTCGTGTAGTTGAGACTGCTTCATTAGGTCAGGGTAGAACGTTATATCTCATTACTGTTGAAAAACGTGCTTTTTTAGTAGCATCTTCCGGGCAGCAATTTACATTAATAGGTGAATTTGTTGATGAAGAATGGCAAAGTAATTTAACATCAAACACCAGTGGAACTCCTGCGCCAATTGAAGCGGCGTTAAGCAGGATATTGGGAAATAAGGAAAAACGAAATTGATTAAAAGGCAACAGTTATTTAGAATATTAGCTGTACTGTCTTTATTGCTGATTACAGCAGTTATTAATGCTCAAGCACCTGCCATACCTAAAGTCAGCATTAATGTCGGCCCGGGTCAAGAAGGCGACTTATCATTAAGTTTACAGATTATTCTGTTACTGACGGTGCTAAGTTTAGCACCTGCAATTGTAATTTTATTGACTTCTTTTACCAGAATTGTAATTGTATTAAGTTTTACCCGTAATGCATTGGGAACTCAGCAAATCCCGCCTAATTCAGTGCTGATTGGTTTAGCATTATTCCTGACAGCCTTTACAATGGCTCCGGTATGGCAGCAGATTGATAAAGATGCTTATCAACCATATATGCAAAAGCAAATCGGGTACAAGACAGCTTTTGAATTAGCGAAGTTTCCTTTACGTTCATTCATGTTTAAGCAGACCCGCGATGCTGATTTGAGATTATTCATTGAGCTTGCTAAGGTTCAACAACCCAAAACAATGGCGGAAGTGCCAACTTACATCTTAATTCCTGCATTTATTATCAGTGAATTAAAAACAGCTTTTACTATGGGATTTTTAATATTTATCCCTTTTGTCATTGTAGACCTTGTCGTTGCGACAGTTCTTATGTCTATGGGTATGATGATGATGCCGCCTGTTTTAATATCATTACCGTGTAAAATTATGTTGTTTGTAATGATTGACGGCTGGGCTTTAATAGCTCGCAGCCTGGTGACAAGTTTTAACTGAAGGTAATTTAAAATGACTGACATAGCTGTTTTAGAAATTGCAAAAAGAGCAATGATGGTAGGCATTGAAGTAGCTGGTCCATTGCTTATTGCAAGTTTGCTGGTAGGTACTATTGTTGGTATTTTAATGGCTGCTACACAAATTCAAGAGTTTACACTTACATTTGTTCCAAAAATCATCACCATGGCAATTGTTTTATTAGTTGCTGGTCCCTGGATGCTGCAAACAATGAAAACTTTTGCATTGATGATGTTAGCCAAATTACCAGAGATGGCACCATAAAATGGAATGGCCGGCAAATGCTGATGCTATCCAGAATTTGCTGCTCATATTTGCACGTATGGGTGGATTAGTTATGACTGCGCCTGTCTTTAGCAGTCATCGCGTACCACCTCAATTAAGAGTCGCGATATCGGTAATAATGACATTGATAGTATTCCCATTAGTACGTCCAATGCCGATTGAGAATTCAATAATAAATTTTGGATTTTTAATATTAAATGAAGTAATTATTGGCTTAGTGCTTGGGTTTACGGCTAATATGATATTTATGGTTATTCAGGTTGCTGGTGAAATGCAGGATACGCAGATAGGTTTTGGATTCGCTGGTGTCGTTGATGCTAATATGGGACATTCAAGTGCAATTGTTGGTCAATTACAGATGATTATGATGTGGATAATATTTGTGGCTGCTAATGGACACCATTTTCTGTTGAGAGCAGTTACTGAGTCATTTATTTTGATTCCACCAGGATTGGGAGCTTTTCAAGTTGCAGGTGTTAATAGAATGGTGGCTATAAGCGCAGAAATGCTGATGCTTGCTGTTAAGATAGGAGCACCTGTTGTAGCGGCTGTATTGGTTGCAGATATGTCTATGGGTGTGTTGCAAAGAACAGCACCACAATTAAACTTAATGGCAGTTGGATTTCAGGTAAAAATTGCCGTTGGAGTTATTGTTTTAATTCTGGCTATGCCAATGATTGTTGGCATGCAATATGACCTGGTAAGTTATATGGCACGTATTGTTAATGAAATGATGGTGTTTTTTAAACCTTGAATGAGGTAATTAATGGCGGGTGCAAGTGAAGATAAAACCGAGGTCGCAACCCCCAAAAAACGTCAGGATGCACGTGAAAAGGGGCAAGTTGCACGCAGTTTTGAAATAAACGGAGCTGCGGGGTTATTGGTCGGCATTTTTACATTAAAATCTTTGGGTCCATTCATGGTTAATACCTGGGCAGATATTGCACGTAAATCTATTCAATCAGCATCTTATGCTTTCGATAACGGAATTATGGTTAATTCAATGATAATGAAAATAGGTTTGAATTTTTTAATATTAGCGTTGCCTATTGCAGTTGTTGGAATGGTTACTGCTGTTGTATCTAATATGATGCAGGTTGGAATAATGTATTCGCCAAAAGCATTAGCTTGGGATTTTTCCAAGTTAAATCCTTTTCAAGGGATAGCAAGGATGTTTTCAGCTAAATCTATGGTTGAAGTATTTAAGTCTGGAATGAAATCTTTAATAATCGGATATGTTGTATATTCTTTCTTTAAAAATCATGGAATGGAATTAGTACGTGTTATTACTACTGATCCATTAAATATTGGAACTATAATATCATCAGCTGTTTTTAATTTATTGTTAAGTACCGGTTACGCTATTATTGGCATAGCAATTTTTGACTTTGCTTATCAAAAATATGATTTTGAAAAAAATCTGAAAATGACAAAACAGGAAGTGAAAGAAGAATTTAAAAGTAGTGAAGGCGACCCGCAGATAAAAATGAGAATTAGGCAGAAAATGCGGGATATGTCGCGAAAACGCATGATGACTGACGTGAAGTCTGCAACTGTTATTATTACTAACCCGACACATATTGCAGTTGCATTAAAATATGACTTTACAGGAAAAGATCCAGCACCCAAGATAGTCGCAAAGGGAGAAAGACGGATTGCAGAGAAGATTAAAGAGGTAGCTCGCTTAGCAGGCGTACCTGTAATAGAAAATAAGCCATTAGCGCGCGCGTTAAATAAGCAATGTAATATTGGCGATGTGATTCCATCTGAGTTATATCAGGCAGTTGCCGAAGTATTGGCATTTATATTTAAACAAAGTGGAAAAACGATAAATCAAAACGGGAGATTTAATTAATGACAGAACAACCGGCGGGGATGCAAAAGTTTACGGACTTCCTGCTAAATCTTAGCGATTTACAGGCTCCGATGCTTTTTGTCGTCGTCTTGGGAATGTTAGTTGTTCCAATGCCAGGTTGGATGCTGGATATGTTTCTGCTGGTAAATATTGCGATTACTTTCATAATACTGTTACGCACTTCGACTGTAACTCACGCATTGGAATTTTCAGTATTCCCTTCTCTGTTATTAATAACTACACTTTTTCGTCTTTCTATTAATGTATCGGCTACCAGGCTGATTTTATCAAATGCGGGTGCAGATGGTGCAGGAAAAGTAATTCAGGCTTTTGGTACATTCGTTATTGGTAATAATGCGGTTGTCGGTATAGTAATATTTACAATTTTAATTATCATCCAATTTGTCGTTATTACCGCAGGAGCTGGCCGTGTGGCTGAGGTAGCCGCGCGATTTACTTTGGACGCAATGCCGGGCAAGCAGATGGCCATTGACGCAGATCTGAATGCTGGATTGATTGATGATGTTGAAGCCCGAAGACGTCGTGAAGATGTATCACGGGAATCTGATTTTTATGGTGCAATGGATGGAGCCAGCAAATTTGTACGCGGTGATGCAATCGCCGCTATTATCATGGTAGTTGTAAATATTTTAGGCGGCTTTGCTGTTGGCATGCTAATTCATAAATTAGATTTACAAGTAGCTTTACGAGAATATACTATGAAAACGGTTGGCGAAGGGATTGTTACACAGATTCCTGCACTTATCATGTCTATTGCCACCGGTTTAATTGTTACTCGATCAACCTCAAAGTCGCATTTGAGTAATGATTTAGTAACTCAAGTTCTCAGTAACCCACATTCACTGGTTGTAGTAGCAGTTATTATTGGTTTATTTGCGATGGTACCTGGATTACCACCGTTCCCTATTTTATTAGTATCAGGCGGGTTGGCATCATTAGCGATATATCAAATGCGTGGCGGGTCAATGACGAAAGAATCTGATGTATTAAGTAAAAAAGCGATTAAGGAATCTACAGTAATTCAAAAAGCGCCTGCACCGGAAGATATGATGAATCTGTTGGCTATTGACCCAATTGAAATTGAAGTAGGTTATGGTTTAGTAGCATTAGCAGATCCGATGCAAGGCGGTGACTTGCTGGAAAGAATTACCACATTGCGCAAACAAATTGCTGTTGACCACGGATTTATTGTTCCGCCGGTGCGTGTCCGCGATAATATACAATTGAAAAGTTCAGGTTATAATATAAAGTTGTGGGATGTTGAAGTCGCTGATGGTGAAATAATGATGCGTTATATGCTGGCGATGAAACCTGGTGAAGGAATGCAGACTTTCCCGGGCGGAATTCCAACTACAGAACCAGCATTCGGTTTACCGGCTATCTGGGTATCAGAAACGCAAAAGTTTGAAGCTGAAATGGCTGGTTTTACAGTGGTTGATCCGACAACAGTATTGATAACTCATCTTAGCGAAGTAATCAAAAATCATGCTTATGAAATATTAAGCAGGCAAGATGTACAGATGTTGGTTGAAAAGACACGTTCATCATCATCTGCATTAGTTGATGATTTGATACCCAAACAGTTATCATTATCTGAATTACATCGTGTTTTGCAGAATCTACTGAAAGAACGTGTGCCAATCCGTGATCTTAATCGTATATTAACATCATTAAGCGACCATATAACTATGACTCATGATATCGATATGCTTACTGAATATGTCCGTCAATCGCTGGCGCGAACTATTACCAGTCAATATCGTTCTATCGAAGGATTTTTGGAAGTATTTACTTTAGAACCTTCAATTGAACAGATGATTGTTGAAAATTTACGGCAGACACAAATGGGAATGCAGATAGTACTTGACCCTATGGTAGCGCAAAAGTTATTGATGAAAGTAAAAGAACAAGCAGACCGTGCTATAGCAATGGGATATCAACCGATATTGTTATGTTCAACACAAATTAGACCATATTTTAGAAAATTAATTGAAAAATATATGCCTTCGTTAATAATAGTGTCACATGCGGAGATTGTACCCGGGGTACAGGTGAAGGCAATTAGTACTGTAACTTTAAATTAATGGGAGAATAAAAGATGGGCTTGCAAAAGTTTTCTGCGCCCAGTATTAAAGAAGCATTGCTGCAAGTACAGCAAGAATTGGGTGGGGCAGCTATAATATTGGATGTCCGTACAATAAAAAATGAGCCAGGTATGCCTGATACCGCGGAGGTATGGGCACAAATAAATGAAGAAAAAATTAATGAAATATTGCCAAATGTTGTAAATAATGGTTATAATAATGAAGTGAAAGAGAATTTAAATGTTGAAAGTGATGCAGCGGGATATATTTCTGTATTGTCTCAACAGTTAAAAGCTGTACATTCTCAATTTGAAGTTTTGCAATCTGGGATGTCATGGCTTGGTACTCATCCGGGAATTAAGCCTGGTGAAATGGCAGGATTTCTGGCACATAGCATATCTGCCGGCTTAAATTTCTCTGGTGGTATCTTACCGGTTGGGCATGGATATACAGTTGCATTGATTGGTCCTACCGGTGTAGGGAAAAGTACAACTATAGGTAAATTGTTATGGCATTTCGCTGTAGAAAAATCGATGAATATAGGTGTAATAACAGCAGATGTTATGCGACCGGGAGCTATTGAACAGTTAGCGACAGTTTGTAACAAAATAGGAATAGAGTTGCATGTCGCTTATAATTCAGTAGATGTCGCAACAGCCAAAACAGATTTGCAGAATAAAGATATAATATTTATTGATACACCTGGCGGTAGCCAGCGGAACAATGAATATTTAATGGATTTACAGTCCATAATGTTAGCGGCAGATCCTGCAGAGATACATTTAGTTATTTCTGGTGCAAGTGGTAGTGCGTTGATGCGTGATATTATGATGAGATATGCGCATTTGCAACCCGAACAGGTTGTCATTACGAAAATTGATGAAGCGCCATCTATGTTGGAGCTTTTTTCTCCGCTTATTAATGCAGGGATTTCTATATCGTACTTAGGTACGGGAACCTCTATTGTAAAAGATTTACAATTAGCATCAGTTGAAGCTGTAGAAGGTTTGCTTAAAGTTGAAGGGGAGGGTTAACAATTGTTGCGCAGAATGTGTTATCAGTTGGGAATATTGGGCAGTGCTGTAACTTTTGCTTTTACTATGTGGAAATCAATGGATAGCGGTATAAGTATAATGGAAGCATCAATTCGTGCAGCGATTGCTGGGGTTATAATAATGATTGCCATGCTGTTTATCGCGTCACTAATTGAAAATTTGGGTACAACACATAATAGAAGTCGTTCTGGAAACCCTGATAATAGCCATGAATCTATCGATAATAAGGTAGATATGAATGATTAATATTCAAAGGTGCCGAATACTATGACATTAAATCAAGGTGGTAAGAGGGCACAGGAGGATAAGCTTATGGCAGAACTCTGGGCTGCATATCGTGCCCAGCCAAATGATGAAATGCGCCGGCAATTGATAGAACAATACGCTTTGCTGGCTAAATATGTGGTGGATAGATTGCATTTGCAGCCTATGCACGGTATTAGTTATGACGATCTTATCGGACAAGCTATTGTAGGTTTAATTGAAGCTATTGATCGTTATGACCCAAGCCGTGGAGTTAAGTTTAACACATTTGCCTATTATCGAATTCGTGGCGCAGTTATGGATATGTTGCGTGATATGGATTGGGTTCCCCGATCGTTGCGATCAAAAAGCAATGATATTATCGGTACGATAACTAAATTAGAGGCTGAATTAGGCAGAGCACCGGAAGATAAAGAAATTGCTAAAGCCATGGGAATATCTATGGATGAGTTTGACCAGATAGTAAATGATGTAGGTGGTCAGGTATTGATGTCATTAGATGAATATGTGGATTCTGGAGATGGCGATTCATCATTATCTATCGGTGATTCCTTGGCAGACGATCCTGCAATGAATCCTCATGAAATAATTGCTGAAGATGACCAGCGTGTGCAATTAGCACGTTCTATTGAAGCATTGCCGGAAAATGAAAAGATGGTTGTAGCACTATATTATCAGGATGGATTAACTTTAAAAGAAATTGGAAAGGTGCTTGGTGTTACTGAATCGCGGGTTTGTCAGATTCACTCCAAAGCTATTATTCGATTGCGTGCGACGATGGAAAAGGCGAATACTATTTAGAAAAGGTTACAGTAATGGAAATCAGGCGTGTTGATAAAGAACTAATACAGCCAGCAGCAGCTTCTGAAACAGGGAATAAAGTAGAGGTTGATCGTCGTGCACGCGATAGAAACCGTAATACTAAAGATAAAAAAGAAGAAAATACCGAAGAAGAACTAACCAATGAAGAATTAGCGAAATTTACAACATATAGTCCAGAAGGTCACGTGACAGAAAAGCAAGACTTGTCTCAAATAAAGCACATTAATTTTAAAGCATAAGGTAATAACAATGCCTCCTGAACAACAAGAATTAGTAACAAAAGCAATAGTCGTCGGTATCACCTTAATCGGTTGGGGTATTTGGCAATGGCGTAAGAAATTGAAAGACCAGGAAGAACCTGTTGATGAATCATCAGTAATTGTTCATAATGAAAATCATAATTTTGATGAGTTGTTGCAATCATTTGTTGAGAAATCTAATGAAGAAAATAGTAATACCGTTTCAATACCTGTACCATTAATATTGGAGCCGGTGATGTCTGATAAAGAAACATCGCAGCCAAAGATTATTGAAAATATACATGTTGATGAAAATATATCGGAAGAAAAGATAAGTGAAATGATAAAATCCGGGATGAATAACAGGGATATCGCAAGGATACTAAAGTTGTCTACGACTGAAGTTGAAATTTTGGTAGAATTACAAAAACGCGGTATATAGATTATTATCTCTTATCATCTAAAAATCGCGAATCGTTTGGTTTTAAATTTTCTTTGTATTGACTTTTAAATTGAAGGCTATTTGAATTGCCCTGCATATCTTTTAAACTTTTTTCACATTCTTTATACCATCTATCCAGGGTTATTGCTTCCAATTGTTCAATTCCATGTAGAAATTCAATATGTTTTGCTGCTTCTTCTTTGCATTTTATGTCGTTTGAATTAAGTGCTGTTTTTATAACACTTGATAAGTTTCTTTTACTCAGTTCATCTAATAATATCTGTTTTTTAGCCAATAATTCTTCTCTACCGTTTAAAGATATTGACAACTGCTTTTCAGATAGGGTATGCAAAGCATTTAATAACCGGGTTAACTCCTGCTGTATTGGTAATAATTCGTTATCGCAGCCAGTCATTAACCTCTTCCTCCAATAGTAGCTGCATTTGTTTCCAGTCTTCGAGTCATCTGGTCGGCTTCAGACCATGTGTCACGCAAGTCTTTTAATAATAATATTACCTCATCAATATTTTCAACTTTATCATAAACATTTGCATCAACTAATTTATCAAGCATATACATATATAGTTTTTCGAGATTGCGAGCTAATTCAGGATTGATTGAATGGTCAAGGGTTGTCATCAATTCAGTAATTAGCGTTTGCGCTTTTGTCAGGTTGCGGTTTTGTTCTTCGATACGTTTATTTAGCATTGCATTCTTGCCTTCAATTAGAAAGCGTATTGCGCCATCATATACCATAATTAATAAACTGCCGCGGCCAGCGGTTGATATTTGATTAGTTTGATAATACTTATTGGCGGATAATGCTACCATCATGCCCCCCCTTGTTAATTATTTATCCACTTGATGATGAACTCGACAGTCCTGAAATTAACCCGGATAATTGAGAACCTTGATTTTTCAATGTATTCAATGCTGTTTCCATCGCATTAAATTGAGTTCTCATGCGAGCCATTTCACTGGTAACAGATGCATCAATTCTTGATATTTCTTCATCAAGAGATGTCATCTGTTTACTGATTGAATCGGTAGTTGATTTGATACCCCCGTCACCATCTGTGATAAAACCGAGAGCTTCATCTAATATCGACCCGATCCCTTTTGTAAATACCATTGAACCGCTATAGTTATTATCGGTACTATTAACTGTAATCTTTAGACCTTTTGAAGTGCCAGATGTAGAATTTAATAATTGTCCAGATCCCGTAGCTGCTTCACCGTTTATTGTTCCTGCAATATCTTTCCCTGCATAACCCAAGTTTCCATTCGCTAATAATTCTGTTAATACTGTTTTACCAATTCCGGTAGAACCAGCTATTGAAGAATCTAAACTGGAACTTGTATATATACTTTGTCCTGCGCCGTATTTTTTTTGTGCAAGTGTAAGAAAGTTCCCGGTTCCAGTACCATCAGCACCAGTTAATTGTGCAATGATGCTTGAATCATTAGTTTTTGCATTAATTGCATTTATTATATCAGCACCTTTATATCCTGCTTTTAATAATATGCTTGAACCATTGATATTCAGTGTTTCATCTTGGAGCAAGCCATCAGTAGGCAATGATTGTGTTGATATAGTTAATGATGCGTGTGTCGCGGCTTGGGTTAACTGAATATTATATCCTGATGAACCGCTAACTTTGGTATCTGATGTTGAACCAGCGTATGATAATTCCGTTGCTGGTGAAGTTCCCCAAGAACTGAATAATTGAAAAACAGATTTTTGATCTTTGGTAATAGCTTCTGATAATTTAGAACTATCAAGTGAAAGATTGCCAGTTGAATCAAAACTTAATCCAGCTTGAACACCATTATTCATTGTTGATGGCAATCCGGAAATCGATGTTGTCAAAGTTGATGCTATATCATTAAGTGTTGATTGAAGTTTATATTCACCAAATAATAATCCTGTGTTGCCAGTTTTTGGGTCGAATGTATTCATTTGTTTAACAAATGAATTTAAAGAATTATATTGATCAACAAAACCACTGACAGCCTGGCTAATCATTTGATTGGATTGTGCCACATTAATACTAACAGTTTTACCGACAGTAGCATCTGATACAGTTATTTCTAATCCAGGGATAACATCAGTTAAGGTATTTGCATTTCTTGTAACAGTAACAGGATTTGCGCTACCGGCTCCAAATGTTATGCTTGAATCTGTTGCTGCCTGCAATACATCCATTGTGTTTGTTGTCCCATACCCAAGAGTACCACCAATAGTTATCGCACCATCAGTACCTGCAGTGGTGGAGTTCATTACAAGTCGATATTTGTTGGATGAATCTTTAATGATATATGCACTGACTCCGGCATCACTTGAATTAATTTTATCTTTAAGTGATGTTAATGACATCCCGGATGCATCAATTTCTGTTGATTTGCCATTTGAACTTATTGTTACTGTTCCATTACCTACACTTGTTAGGTCTTGATCATCCATCCCGGTATGAGTAATAATTTGATTATAACTGGTTACAGAATTAACCTTAAAACTGTAATTTCCTACTACAGCGTCTGAACCAGCTACAATTACAACAGAACTATCCGATGGTGTAGCAGATTTAACTACTTTATTACTGATTTGGGCTAAGTTTTCTGCTGCTGTTTTAACAGCTAAAATTCGTGTGTTAGCTTCGTTCCACGCAGCAGTTTTATTCTGCAGTGCAGTTTTTTTATTTTGCAAATTAGTAATAGGTGTTCGGCTTACCGCCTCAAGTTTCGATAACATTGTATCGGTATCGATTCCAGATATTAAACCACCTATAGATAATACGCTCATATTAATCTCCCCAAACCAGATGCTAAAGCTCTAACCTTTAGCATCAACGGTATTTACGTTTGTGACAGGTTGGAGCGATTGCATTATTCCCTCTAATACCCGCAATACTTTTTCATTGGGGAATTGCTGAATTACTTCACCTGTATTGTTGTTTTTTAGTGTTATTATGACTTGTTTCAAATGCTGGTCGTATTCAAAACTCGCCATGATATTATCTTGCTCAACTTTAATTGTTTGCTTTTGTGGCTCTTGTACTTTTTCAACCGTTTCTTTACTATAATTATCGGCATTTTTTTGTAATACATTAGTCGGCACAAATGCATTTATAGGTACTTGTTGTACTTGAATTGATTCTATTTGCTTATTAGAACCAGCAACATTGATTAATGCTGCTGTTGATTTATCTACTCCCATCATGATTTTCTCCTTGACATTTTATAAACAGTTATTTTTTCTGTCAGGTATAAATGTCAGATACCTTAAAGCGGTTATGCCTTGCCGACATTACTGCAGGCAAGGCAAATTAGAATTAACCGCTCAAAATTAACGGAGCATTGATAAAATGCCCTGTGGTGCTTGGTTAGCCTGGGTTAACATCGCCTGTGATGCCTGCATTAGGATTTGGCTCTTGGTAAAGGAAACCATTTCTGATGCCATGTCGGTATCGCGAATCGCGCTTTCAGAAGCAGAGAGATTTTCTTTAGCTACTGATAAGCTGGTCAAGTTGCTTTCCATATTATTTTTCTGGAATGCACCCATATTAACGCGAAGACCGTTAACCATCTTTAACGAAGTATCAATTTGATTCAGAATGTTATCGAAGTTTGCAGCAACAGCGGAAACGTCAACAGACTGTGAAGCACTGCGGCCATTTGCTGATGTTGGGGTGCTGGTGAAACCAGTCTTTGAATCTGTTGATGACTTGTCAGTTAATACCACGACACTTGCCTTTGCATCCTGGTCGCCAGCAACTTTCTGACGGATGGTCAGGAAGGTGTTGTTTGCAGGGGTTGCATCTACGGTGCCGTCTTTCAGGGTTGCAACAGCTTCAATATTTGCGGCATCAGCTGTAATTGTTGCGTTGCCATTAATTGCTGCTACAGCATGTGCAAGAGTATCGCCAGTAGTAGCATTTAAAAGAACGTTTGCTGTTTTAGCAGTGCCTGCAGCGGATGTCCAAACTACTGAAAATGATTCGGTTGAACCAGTTGGAATAGCGGAGAATGCTTTTGCAGCGGTTGCACTTGCATTTTTGGCCCCGGTTAAACCGAGTGATGAAGCATGCATGTCAGCACTTAGCGTAATGCTGTCATACTGTACGCCAGTTACTGAGAACTGGGCAATCTGTTGCGCATTTGCGCCAACCTGGAACTGCTTGCCGCTGATGTTGTTGGTACCGAGTAATTTAATACCAGCAAATTCAGTCTGATCAGCTATGCGGTTGATTGAAGCTAAACCCTGGGTGATTTGTGCCTGATCGGCTACCAGAGTTTGGGTGTTGCCGTTTGCGTTGGCAGCATTTACAGTCAAGTCGCGGATATTGCGCAGTTGGGTTTCGATTTCGTTTAACGCTGCTTCACCGGTTTTGATCATGTTAATGCCGTCTTGAGTGTTTTGTGATGCTTGGGTAATACCGGAAATTTGGGTTCGCAGGTTTTCACTTTGAACCAAACCGGCTGCATCATCGGCAGCACTGTTGATGCGCAGTCCAGAAGATAACTTCTCGATCTGCTTTGACATGTTGGCATCGTTTGCACTTAAGAAACGATGGGCGCTCATGGCGCTGATGTTCTGGTTGATACGTAATGACATGGGTTTTTCCTCCTTGAGTACCTGTCTCTAAGTTTTGAGACGGTACTACTGTGCCACGCTGGGCGGATTATATTCAATTTTGTCAAAGAATGGCAACTCATTAAGGCCGGCGTCTTTTTGAGATACTTTCTTCGCTCTCCTTTAACTTGTCGGCATTAAAAATAAATACTTTAGTTAATTTAAATAAAAGAATTTTAAAGTTAAAAAGTTTGATGCCGATAACTATAGTATAATCTTTCTTTTTAACACATATTGTTGTGTTTGGGAGTTGATAAATGGTATCTATTGGCAAAAATGACTTATGTATATGTGGTAGTGGTTTAAAATATAAACAATGTTGTGCAAATAAAAATATATTTGAAAAATTGATATTTACATCTATGGAAGAGGCATATCAAATGTATAAGTCAGACAAACCTGAAACATTGCTTGAAATACTTTTACCAATTATTAAAAAAGCTAATGATTCAGATTTAAATAAAATGGAAAATTATGCAAATAAATCAGGAAATTCTGGCTTTATTATTCATATACTTAATATTTTAAAGGATTGCAATTCAGAAATCTATATGGAAAAGTTCGCTTATGCTTTGTATAATCAAGGTTTATATGAATTAGCAATACCTTATTTAATTAATATTGCGCAGAAAAAGACAGATGATTTTTTAATTAATCTATCTTTAATTACTGCATTAAATAAAACAAATAATTTTTATGAAGCAATTAAACATGCGGATAATATAATTAATAACAACCCAAATGAAGAAAGAGCTTATTTGCTGAAGCTTGAATCATTAAATCAGAGTAACAATATTGAATTGTTTGAAAAATATATAAATGAAGTTAAAAAGAAGTTGCCAAATAGCTTGCTTGTATATAATAAACACAATTCAGTATATTTTAGCAAAGGCGACTTTGAATCAGCGGAAAAGAAAGTTTCAGAAACTCTATTAAAATGGCCTGATGACATTTCATTATTAAATATGAAGGCAGTTTGTTTAGTAAAACTGCAAAGAGAGATGGAAGCACTTGCAATCCTTGATGCGATGCCATTACATGATAATAATAATGAAAAATTGGTTAGCCTGCAGACACGCCAGTCTATAGCATATAGATTTAGTGTTAAAGAAGATTTTTTCAATGCAATTGACGAACAAATAAAATTGAATCCTGACCTGGAAATAAGTGGTAAGTTTAAAAAGGCAACTTTTTTCCCGCATGTAATACCTTCAGAAGAATCAGTAATTGACTTAAGAAATGAATCGATGGCGATTCTTTCAGATATTATTAATACGGGGTAGTCGGTTAGCTCCTCCTGTGCTACAATTACCCCATGACATCTTCTGATATTAATAAAGTATTAATAGCCGGCTACGATTACCCAGATACATATAGGGAATTTGTAGAAATG
>Ga0194052_1000053_pt1 | contig 86616 bp, 44 predicted proteins | sample SepL226m_MetaG_FD_160117 | JGI IMG/M metagenome (GOLD analysis project Ga0194052, IMG submission 160117) | Anoxic zone freshwater microbial communities from boreal shield lake in IISD Experimental Lakes Area, Ontario, Canada - Sep2016-L227-6m | ecosystem: Environmental > Aquatic > Freshwater >...
TTTGTCCAAGAACAGCCATACTATCTTTCAACGGATTCATCAAAAGTATCCTTATTTTGTCGTAAGAATAATGTACCTGATGAATCCGTTATTTACAAATGGCTAATTCCTTATGGGATGACTGTGTTGAAATATCATTACCGGCAACAGTTAAATTACGCTGCCAACCTGTTTCAACCAGTCCGATAGTTGGGGATTCGTATAACACATTCTCAACATCACCACTAAACACAGCAGAAGACAGAGTATCTATAAACCTTGCAAATGAACCATTCAGACATGCGGAACCGAGTTCACACACCCATACTACATCAATGTCATCTACATTCCATTCATACGGTTCTTCCGAACCTATGCGTGAAGATAATTTTGGATCTGGCATAAGCCACTCGCCGGGTTTATCAGGTCGAAGTGCTACATAACCATCACCTTTACGGCCGAAACACCAGCCATTCTGATCTACAACTTCATCAAATACGCCACGTGGAAACCAGGCATGCACACGATCTTCACGCCACCATGCCGGCTGATCATAAATAGGACAAGGCCTTACCCGGTGCATTGCGATTAAAACATTGCGATGTTGGACAACCTTCGGTAATACCCCATTGCCAACCCATGGTCCCGGACGACCATAAGGAATATCAGCAGGCGCAGGGTTAGTAGTGAAAACGACAGCACGTTCACCCAGTGTCGCTGACCAGATGAATTGCTGATACCCGGGCGTGCCGGGGTGATAATCCTGCGCGCACCCCAGAAAATAATCCGGCGTTCTGTAACTATACAGGTTAGCGCTTCCAAGGCCGTGTGGCAACTGCCAGTTATCAAATGCTATATTCTCATTTTTGCATTTCTGGTAATAATCACGGTCCGCAAAAAAACCTGGCCATTTTTCGATACCATCATGATAAAAATACCGCATATCCACAGTCAGATGATGATGGTCCTGACCTGCTCCCTGAAAAAACGGGTAATCATTCAGACTATCAGGGTATACGCCATATAATGTCGCGGTATCAGCGTCAAGACTATGTCTTTCACGATTTTCTATCACGTTATTTTTATCTTTACCTATCGCGATAATCGCTGGTGGTATTCGTATTTCTCCGGCGGCAAGCAATATCGCCGTATGACTCAACAGCACCGGCACTTCTTCTTCTCCCCAACATACCTGTGCCAGAGTAGCCATCGGGGTTTCCCGCGGTGTAATTTGTTGTTCCAGATAAGCGCGTCCCTGCGAACCGGCGGTTAATCCGTACCAGTTATTCAAAGCGACATGCATTGCCAGCATATTGAATATATTACGGGCATTCCCGCGCAATTCCGCGTCTTCGGCGTATTCCGCCAAATTCAGCAAAGCGGCGGCATCATCATCATAATAACAACTGGAATTCCATTCGCTGAATGAAAAACATGCCCGCCAGTTAAGCCATGTCTCAATCTTTTTCCGTGCGCGTTCCATGTGCCATCCGCCGGTTTTGCCGGTAACAGGAAAAATAGTGTCTGGAAAAAGCTGTCCTATCAGCAATTCAGATGACGCGTATTGAATCTGATGATTTTCTGTATGCCAGCAACAGGTATCATCATCGCCATCTTTCATATCATATTTAGCCGCTATCATTACCTTTTCAATTTCACGACGATATTCGTCATTTAATAATAGCGATTGCGGATAGCGGTAAAGCATCCGCAACAACCCTACCATGGAAAAATCCTGACAATCTTTTCTCTGCCGCAATAAATCAAGCGAATAATCTATCCATTCCCACCGGAAATAACCGGGGGATTCACCGCGTTTTTCCAGTTCCAGAGGCGGGATAGCCTTAAAACAAGTACCTCCGCCAAACCCAACAGGCATACCCCAGTCTTTATCAGCAAGTTGGCGCAAATATTTCAGCAAACGCTGATTATCATTAAATGATTCAGTCACTATATTCTCAACTTTTAAATAATGTGGTGTTTATAACTACCCTTTTGACAAAACGTGGCATCAAATACTGCGGCAATTTCTATTTCATTATCGTTGTTATGAATTAAATGTAATAAAGTTCCATCAGTTATCACACCATCAACCTCATCAATCATTCTTTTTAATCCTTTTGTCCAAACAATCTCATCAGTTATATTATCTTTCCAACGAAGAGTTAATTGTTTTGGATAACTATTTTCTTCTGTTAAAGATGATACACATGCTTCGACATCCGGTATTGGCATCCCTGGTGACACTGGAATAAGAACTGTGACAAATGATAGTTCATGCATTTGCTCCATAGATAGTTCCTGTGTCAACTGAGGAGCCTTTATATATCCGTTCGAACTCGGCAGCCAACCCCTTGGTGGTTCCATTTCACCTTCATGAAGTGACATACGAACACCTTCTGGCATACCCGGGAAAAGCATCAATAAATTATATCCTATCCTGTCAGTCTTAACACTATTATTAGATTCATCAATGAATAAAGAACCGTGTTCAAATTGCCAATTAATTTCAAGCGTTGGATTCTCACTACTGCTATGGAAACTTTCTATTTCATCAATAACAACAATAAATCTATCATGCACCCATAAAACAGTCCTTGTGTGAGCCGCTTGAATACCAGAACCGCAGCCATCCGGAAAAGTCCACAAATACCTACCTGGCCAATAACCGCCATCATAAGTTGAACTTACCATATCATAACCGTTAATATGATGATGAAAGGTGTCACGAGGGTTGGTTCCCACCTGATTCCATCCATTTATATTCACCGTATTATGTGCGCGAGTCGATTTGCCATGAATACCAATAGGGTCGGCAAAGTTATAAGTAAGAGTACCAGGATCGACTAATACAGCTTCACCAGATATATATAGTGAAATACTATTACGGCTCTGATGGCAATGTGCACCTCCCCATTGAGATGCATCAAAAACTAAATAAGTGGCAGTCGACTCCCATGAATCGCGCATAAATATTTGCCCGGCATTTGGAAAATATGTTGAAAGAGGAGGTAGCGTGTCCGGTAATCCAGCCTTTTCACGGAATGCATTACGGTCGCGCTGCATTATGAAAAGTATATCATACGAAGGGTTGCGGGCTGATTGACAATCATGCAACGCATTCCAGCCACCATCAGGAGCCATACAGGCAAGCGAGTAGTCAAACATATTTTCAACAACTTTTGTATCTACAACTAAACCTATTTCCGGCATGCTTCTCCCTAATTCCCAAAATCTTTCTGTTACATTCGCCATCCAATGATGATAACTGGGATTTCTTTCTATATGAACACCATCAGGCATTATCTGGCGACGAAACGCATCATTCAAAACCCGTACTCCAAAATTACGGATATCCTCAGCTATTGGTCGTGTTTCTAACAGAATTCCGCTTACGACCAGCGTATCGGCACTGGTCAATCTCCAATTTCCGTCATAAGGAATGTGCTGTTTTAGAAATTTCAATTGCAATTCAATTGACTCCAGCAAATATTCTGTAAAAGTATCATCAAAAATTTTGCTGGATAAAAATATGGGGAGAGTACCAAGCCAGCCTGGCCATTGTGAAGTACCCATCCGAATACCCAGGTTTAATGTATTATCGTTTCCAATAATTTTCCAATCATGAACAGAAGGATGAGCCTGTATCCAGTCCTCTATATAATCTCTGGCTGCAAGGGCATATTTATCATCTCCTGTTGCCCGATAGCATGATGCCAAAGCTGCCAGAAAAAAGAAACGATTAAGTTGGGCTGCCCATTCATAATCTGCATAATGTGTTCCTTGCCAGTCAATATACCGTCGCCCCACACGAGTTGGATACTCACCATTGCAACTATAAACCACAACACCATCAACTGCAAAATCTGCTTCTTGACATGTTTTCGGATTCCACTCAGGAATTCTATCTCCCCAAGCACAATTAAGCCGCTGAGCCTGTGCAAGAAATTGCTGTTTATTCATGAGTAACACCTTATAACAAACAATTTACATAATAGAAACAACACCATTCTGTAAGCTGGTGCCAGTATAAGACATTGCATAAAAGTATTCAATAACGATCTTCATTTTCAATCTTCATTTTCAATCTTCAACACCGGCACATAACTAATCCCGCCGGTATCCGATGGGATGCGGTTTTCACGACCGGCTATGACGCCTGGGTCATAACCGTTGCCAATAATGGTAGCAGCTTCCAGGTTGCCCGAATATGCGGCTTTGATGCGGTGATCAGCACCACCGGTGAATAGGTTATTCATATAGCTGCCGTGGGTGCCGGAATCTGTCAGCATGAAACCTATTACCGTGTTTTCAAAGGTGTAGCCATTGCTGTAAACACGGCAATTCATAAAGCGATTGAAGGGCTTGGCTACAAGAAAACCATAACATTCACGTCCTTCATCAAATGGTGCGTCGGCATAACACTGGCTGTAAGAATCTCCCCAACCATTGCAGAAAAAGTTTCGTTTCAACGGTCCTTGCGCGGTGACGCTCCAGACATGTACCTGCGAGAAATCGTTGGAAGAACTTTCGCTGGCGACGCCGGTCTCATATCCTATAATTACTACCTGGCTGATATAACTGTCGGTAATCTGTTCATAATGCAGCCCAATACTGCCGGGAGTATGTGCTGTTGCCAGATCAATTGCACAACGGACACTTCGTACATTCACTTCATACCCCCAGGTTTTGTCGGAACTGCCGATGTAGATGCCTTTTTGCAAGCAATCCACAATCTCCATATCACTTATATCCAGTCGGCATGCACCTGGCACATGTATGCCTGTCAGGTTTTGCCGGCTTCCATCAATCATCCCGCCGGATATGCGTCCATTGAAATGGTGAATTCCTAATTCACCACGCTGTTTTCGCAAAACAGCATCACCCTGAAAATCCGGCATCGCTTTTATCCGGGCACCCGGTTCAAGGTGAAGACTGATACTGGTAGGCAATTCAACGGTGCGGCTAACCATGTATGTCCCGGCTTTAAGCTGCAAACCAGTAATTCCAGCAGCAATGCACTTTGCAAAAACTTCATCAAAGGCAGACGAATTATCGGTCTGCCCATCACCTGCCAGGATAGTTATAAATTCTATCATTGATTTTCCTCCAATCTTAATGGTGCCTATGTCATATTCGACCATTCCCATTCAGATATCTTTATCGTATGTGGTCCAGAAATGATACACCATCGCAATGCCGTATTGCGGTTTTTTAGTGCCTTTCACAATAAAATGTTCATCGGCCAAACCAATATACAATTTGACACTATCTATGATATATCCGAGAAAAGGGATCGACTATAAATGCGCCTCACCTTGTCGTAATGCATGTGAAAACCACTAAGCAAGCAACCGCCACATAGGACATGCAATTACTTTACTTTTACTTCGACACAGAAACGTATTCCGTAGTCTGGATTACCCTTTACACAGATTGTATCAAATCCAATTTTCATAGAAAATGATTTATTATGATTTGTTATAATTTATTTTTTATTATGTTAGTTGTTGCATCAGAGGTTGATGAAACCTGTCTGACTACAAGACCGTCAGGTGCCGTGGCCTGTATCTGCAGTTTCCATTCGTGTCCTCTTGTCGGATACGTCCGTATGAGCAGGATGTTCTTCCCCGCGACCAGATCAACGACCAGTTCAACGTGCTCGGGATTTTGCTCATGAGAGTTTTGCCGTAATACATTCATGCCATTGACCCAAGCGACGATTGCAGAAACGTCACCTTTCGCCTTATTAACCGTCAACGAGAGCGTAAGTTTTCCCGGAGCTTTCGCCTCGAGCATCACGCGCGAATAGGCGATGCAATCGTTGGTCATCTCGCCGCGTGAGTCCTGTAACGCGATAAAATCAATCCACCCGTCGGTGTCAAGCGGCTTGTTTATAGCCCAATCCAGTGTCGCCGCTTTCGCCTCATTCTCGGGGGGCCAGACTTGATCAGCGATGCCCTTTCTCTGAACAAAATAGGATGGAGAGACGTCCACGAAGGTAATCAGAGACTTGGACATGGACATGGAAGCTACAGCCGGGTCCTTGACATGGGCATGTGGATCGACTGGTTTGACAGCATCGGCAGGTATCTTGGTCAAATCGTAGCAAGCCATGCCATCCACAAGTCGGACGAACAACTTGCCATCACTAATGGCAGGAGACGTATATGACATCACGGGAATGCTGGCTTCGAAGAATGTCTCCGGCATGGTCGGGGTGGCGTTGAACATGGCCAGCTTCCCCTTGTCGCTGACAACGTGGAAAATCTTGCCGTCGGCGAAAATGGGCGAAGAGACCTTGCCGCCTGTTGACTTCTGCCAGAGGACCTTCCCGGTAAGGTCGATGCAGCGGTACACACCGTAACAGTCGGCGTAGACATGGCCGTCGTGCAGGACATAACTCTCAACTCGGCCACCCACTGCCACGGCGAACAACTCTTCCGCCTTGTTCGGACCGAGTCGGTATCCTTTCATTTTCGTGCCAAGGACGCAGATATCTCCCACGATGGCAGGCGTGCTGGTACTCCCGTAAATACCACCACCATCCTGCCAGATCACGCTGCCGTCCTTTGGATTCACGCAGGTCAACTTGCCTACCCCCGTGATGATGCGCGGACCGTTGGGTGTTTTCCATACCGCGACCGAGGCTGATTTGTCGCCGTTTCTGTTGGCATCGGCTGTGGCCTGCGGGCAGGCCCACCGCTCCTTGCCAGTGGCGGGGTCGAAGCCTTTGAGCAAGCCACTCTCCTTGTTCGGATCCTTGGCGCCTTGATTAAGGTGTTTTCCGCTGCCAGCTATGACCACTAACACCCCATCGACCAAGACCGGCGAAGAGTCGATACTGGCGTCCTTGGCGTTCTGAACGATACTCGGTGTCTTCCACACCTCCTTACCTGTTTCGGCATCGAGGCAGTACAAGCCTCTGGTGCCGACTGCGTAAACTTTGCCGTCACCAACATATGGCGTACTGCTGCCGCCACCATCCGGACTGCCGGGGTAACTGACCTTCCACAACGTCTTACCGGTGTTCGCGTCAAGACAGAATACCTTATCGGCAGCAATGGCCTGATCATGCACATACAGATAGACCTTGCCCCGTGCCACCACAGGACTACCGTAGTTCGAGAATGAACCACCCTTTTTCGGTCCACCTGTAATTTTATCCTCGCTCTTCCACATCAAAACTGGCCCCGACGGACCCCAGGCGTCAATAAGCTTGGGACTGTCCGGAGCGATGCCATTGCGGTTTGGCCCGCGCCACTGGTTCCAATCAGTTTTATCAGTCAGGACTGTCGATTTCTCAAAGCCAAACGCAACGAGATTGCAGATTACTAAAGACGCGATACTCACACATAATATGATGGTGCGGATAAACTTAATAAAATATAACTTCATCAGATTTCTCCTTTTGAGTGCCAACTAATGTGCAATCTCATAATGTTGCTCATTTTAAGTTTACTTCAGTCCGCGCTGGCGCGATCGGCATCGCCGGCCATTCCCATTCGCTAATCTTTACAACGTGCTTGCCGGCGGAAACGCCGAAGGCGAGGCTGAACTGCGGGGTGGTAGTGCCTTTGCTGATTGAGGGTTCATCAGCGAAGCCGGCACACCAACGCACGCCGTCCATCCAATAGCCGGGACGAACGATCTTCTCCGGCCAGGTGGTGACGATGGTGCGGATGTCGCCGTCCACTGTGCCGGTGATGCCGTCAGAAGTGAAGGTGAGGTCGAATGGTCCCATTCCGCGCACACCCATATTGCCATGGGTCAACTTTACGTATACTGGGGCAGGAGCGACGAAACGAATTTTTCCACCTTCGGCAATAACCTGCGGTTCGGTTACCACAGGACCATCGGCTGCCTTCCTCTTGAATTTAAGCTTATTGCCGCGCAATAATACTAACTCCGGCTTGCCGGTCTTAGGAACGCGCACAGTAGCGGCCAGACCGCTAAACTCGATGCCTTCTCCTTTATACTCTAATGGAACAGTCGATAAAAAGACATAGTCAGTTCCTTCCGCCGTGACAATCTTAGTTACACCCGGCGCGAGTTGCGTCGCGGTCGGTGTGGTCTCGCCGGCGCCGCGCGGGAATAACACCCAGGCAACACCCTGCCCTGGCGCGCTTTGTAGACGAAGAGAGACGTGCTGTTCTTTCTTGTTGCCGGCAATCCAGTCTCGCGATGTGCCGGTGGGGTTGCTGTATGGTCCTACAAAAAGCGGCAGGTCATCTTCGACCATCTCGAAGGACGGATTGGCGCGGTCAGTGAATATCATATCCAGCTTGGTTGGCCATTCGGTATCGAGCGACACCTTTGCGCCATCCATCGTCACATTGGCCTTGCGCCCAAGTAAACTGAGGTTGAACCAACTCGCGAACTGCCCACCCTGCCCTGAGCCCGCCTGCCCTGAGCCCGCCTGCCCTGAGCCTGTCGAAGGGTCCCCTTGGGTACTGTCGCGTATGACAAAGTAATTTGCTCCCTTGGCGTTCGGGCTCTTGAGGAACACGACTTGCCGGTCCCAGGTAAAGGCGCCTTCTTTCTGGCCGAGACCGGGAAGCATCTTGCGATTGACTTCACTCGACACGTTGGGAACTCCCTTGGCCCAGCCGGGAGGTGCACCGGGGGTTATCCACCAATCTGGATAACCAGTCGAATGCCAGGCATAGTCTACACTCTGACCGAACTGCGCGTCGAGAATGTTGCTGTCGGACCAATCATACGGCATTTCGGCGACCGGTGAGCCAAACCGCAGGAAGTTCTTGTCCGGGAAAGCTGGGTCTTTCGGACCGCCATACTGATAAGGCTGGGGCGGCAATAGTACCGCGCCTTTGGCGTAGAGAATCATATTTCCCTGATCCTGGCCCCAGTGGCTCCAATGATAACCACTGCGCAGGTAAAGCGCTGTTTCATCAGCACCCTGGTGCGCACGGAAAATGACGCCATACCCGGGATAGATTCTGCTGGTAAGTGTTGGCTCTTTCGCGGCGATTGAAGGACGAATCATGGCTGGAATAGTGATAGCGTCGCCACCGGTGCCAACCATTTTGCCATTGTTTTCCCAGGCCCAACGAAGGTTGGCGGCTAATTCAGGATCTTTATCCGCCACTGTGCCCATAGCCTGAATATAGTGCGGCGACTGCCCGCACGGTGCGTTGGCGGTGCCAGGGATTATACGCGAACCATAGCGCGAGTCCACCGGCGATAGCAGGTTGAGTAAGTAGTCAAAATCAGCACGGTTGTATGCCCATGCCTGATCAGCCTGTGCTGTCTTATCCGCGAGAACACCCATCAAACCGCGCTCAATCTTGCCATACCCGTGCAGGTGATAGCTGGCGCCGTACTCGATCCATGCACCCTCGGGTGCCATGAAGGTAGCCTGCTTATAAGCGAGGAACGACCCCATATATTCGGCCCAGGTCTTGTGCATCGGGTGATCTGGAATCATCGCGGCAAAATTGCCGCGGTCAGAAAGCCTTGCAACCCCCATATTCGGGTTGCCGTGGTGCGAGCCATCACCAGCACTGGTGACATCCGGTTCAGTGAGAAGATAACAAAGCAGTGCCAGGTAGGTACGCAGTTGCCGCCGTTCATCAACAGACAGTTTCGGGTTGGCCAATGCAGCCTCGGCAGCGCCTACTGGTGAACCAAAATCACTGAGCGCTTGATGATGATGAATTGATATTGATGAAACAATGTAATTAATGCTTGCCTGCAGGCTTCGCCCGGACACACCCGAAATAACTGGTAATACTCCCTGTGCCGGCTTCGCCAGCCAATCTGGTGTGGTGAAAACACGGGGGTAATTCACCTTCGTGTCGGGCCAATCCAGAATGTAGTCTTTGTAGCGGTCAAGTCCGACTACACCGTAATAGATGCGTACAGCGTTGCCGGTGCCTGCTTCACCCTGAAGATCTTTCGAGGTCATGGTTGGAGGGGTTAGCACCAATGCCCAAATACGCCGACCATAGGTAGTCGGAAGCGCCGGGTCATGTTCATGACAGGAAAATGGTGATGTATCGGAACGCGGTTCATTAAGCCACGAAGTTTGTATGACAGACATCGGGAATTGCACCCGTACCTGTCCGCCTTTCACGTAGACTGGCAGACTGTTGGCGCGCCGCCAGTCACCTTTATGCAGCGGTGCGACCATGGCCAGCGGATAATTCTTGAGGTCGGCCTGCCGCGCCGCCGCTACATGCACGCCGTAGTAAGCGACGAACTTGCTGCCCCAGCAGGAATCGTGATGGATGAAACGCAACGGCAGGTCACCACCAGTCTCGGTTTTTATATTAGCGTCAATACTGGCGGGTTTAGCCTTTTCCTCGTCCGCCAGACTAACGAAAGTAGCTGGACCATTACCCTGACCGGCGACGCTCATATGCTCAATAGCGTCCGGTTGCCAGCCTTTGGTAAGATCAAGCTGCCAGAAGTCGGTATTAGCCTCGATGCCAAGGTCATATTCTTCCTGTACCTGCGCGAAAGGAGCGCGGTCGGTGACGCGAATCACAGCCTGGTAATAGCCACTACCAACATATTCGAGGCGATAACGAATCTCAGTAAATACCGGTCCATTGGCAGTCTGCACCACCGTGAACTTCTTGACCAGTCGCTTCACCAGCATCGTTCCGGCACCACGCCAGGCACCTGCCCCGAGCCCAGTCGAGGGGCCGTCAGAACCGCGAAATGCCAAAATCGGTGCGGGCAGCGTATCGGCAGAGACAGGTTTATCATAGGTATTATCGACAGTTGCAGGAACCTTAACTGCAATATTCTGATTGGCAAGAACAAGGGTATCGCCATCACGAATTGCGGAAACTGTCGCTGGTGCTGCTTGGTCCTTACTATCTGTTTGAATAGTATAAACCGACGTGCCATTAACAGAAACTGCCGCGACAAAACTCAATGTTGATTTTCCCTTTTCGCCAGGTGTTAATTGCACCGGCAGCGACTTGCCGGTAGAATCCAGTACGCGCAAACCTTTACCACCATCAGCAGGAGTTGGGATGATATAATTCACCAAATCCGGAGGAAACCCACGACCTGTCCAATCTTTTATGGAAACTGTTAGTGGGTCAGCATTAACACTGATCGTAATTGCAATCAGAGTTAATAACACAAACAATAGCTTTTTAGCTAAGTTTGAATTAAAAGTTAAGTAAATCATCATTTATCTCCCTTTAGATTATTTAGTATTTGATTAAATGTTGTTTCAGCCCAAATTATATGACCCTTGTTAGTAGGGTGGCAATTATCCGTGTTAAAATGGTAATCAGCCCAGTTTTTACCGCCATCTGTTGCAGTCATTATCGCACTGCGAATATCAACAAAAGGAACTTTTGCGTCTATAGCCGCCGTCTTTTGAGCGGCTAATGTTTCATCAAGATGTTTAAAAAAAGGTTTCAGCGGGTTATCTCCACCTGTGCCAACAATAACTGCGTCCGCGTTGTATCTTTTACGTATTTCAGACGCCATAGTTGTCAAAGCAAGTTGGGTTTCTTCCGGCACCAGATAATGATAACAACAGTCATTTGCCCCAAACGCGATTAACACCAGGTCGGGTTTAAACGGTTCCAGGTAATCAAGCCGTCCCAACCCTTCATAACTGTTTTGCCCGCCGATGGCAAAGAAACTGACAGTGAAAGCAGAGTCAGGATATGCCGTACCAAGTCGTTTTACTAAAACCGACCCCCAATTATCTTCCGCCGTTTTCGCGCCGCCATTCCAACCTTTTTTCACTTCGCTGATAGAGTCGCCATATATGACAACTTTAATAGGCTTTTTATCAGCAATCAATTGTTGGATATGCGGCAATAAAACTGGTTTTATTTCATTAGCAGCAAGTTCTGCAGGGAAAACCACAAAATTTAAAAGTCCTGTTAACAACAGATAAACAACAAAGTATTTCATTTTATTCACCTAACTTATTTTTTCTTTTATTGTATGACACTAAATTATTAGGAACGTTCCATATTTTTTATATTTTTATCAAAATTGAAGGATAATTGTTTGAATGGAAACGGCAGAAATAATGTGGTTTGTTTTATTATTTATGTCCTTTAATTAACAAACTCATTAATTAATTAATTAAAGGACAAGTCTAATTGCATTCAGTCTAATTTGTTACCGTCAACGTGCCGGTACCGGTAATATATGCTGAGGTATTAGTGCTGTTATATGTACCCGGCACCTGGGCAACTCCACCAATAACAAGACTCTTCACCGTTTCAGAACAACCATTCAAATTTAGCAACCCCGGACTGCTTACAGTAATAGTAGCAGTGTCAGCAATCTGGTTGCTTGCTAACCACTGCAAAGTACCATTCGTCACCGTTACATCAGTTGGAATAGCCACCACACCAGCAGATTTACTAAGGCGAAATAGACCGGCATTTACCGTTACCGGACCAGTAAAAGTATTAGGGGATGTGCCAGACAATGTTGCACGATCTTGGCCACTGACATTACTGCCATTCTTAATAATACCGCCACTGCCAGAAATAATGCCTGAAAACGTTGGATATCCGCTACCCGTTGAGTAGATAGTGATAGTCCTGTTCAGAGTAATATTCCCACTAAATGTTGGACTACCCAAGTTATTTCGTACTGCAAACATAGTAGTTCCAGTTGAATTTGAATTGTTTACAACGATATTTCGGCTCATAGTTACATTACTTGCATGCTGCAGTTCCAGATTATCACTTACCCCGGTTCCACTGTCACCTATCACAATAGCAGAAGTTCCCGCTCCGAATGAACTCACATCTTTAAACATAAGTATACCGTTTCGCAAGGTGGTGGTACCGGTATATGTGTTAGCATCGGAAAGATTCCAGGTGCCCGCTCCAATTTTTATAATCGACAAAGTACCGCCACCAGTACCATTATCCAGTGAACCTATATATGATGTATAGGTGGAATTCTTACCTATCTGGGCAACTCCTGTAGCCCCACCACCCAGATACAGGGTGTAATCACCACCGGATTTTGCAGTACCACTGATCTTGCCAAAATATCCATACTTTGGATTATTAAAAGTGAAAGTATACGAACCACCGCTTCCACCTTCCAATCGAATTGGAAGATAATAGCCAATCCCGCCTGTACCCGATGAAACTATCGACCCGCCATTAGTCAGGCTCAATACACTGTTATTAGTGCCAACAATGGCATGGGCATGAGTATCTATGGTATCAACTATTTTTTGAATATTATAACTATTATCCATTTCGATGGTGTAATGAGCTGCTTTTAAAAAATTCAAAGTATCACCGCAGTCTATTGTACCAACAATACCAGCTACCGTATTACCTGTCCAATTAGCAGGTACGGACCATAGTTGACCGGTTTGGGTTGGTCCGGCAGGATTAACGCTGGTCGAATTATTCCAGGTACAGTTAACTCCCGGCCTTGTAACAGATGCTCCATTAGGGGTAACCAGCGCTACATGCCCGTCTACATAGCTCTGTGCAGACTTATTTGAATGACGGTACGCAATAGTGTTGCCATCACTGTCAGCTGTCAGCCATACGGTGCTGGCATCGCCAGTTTTTCCTTCGGAATCCCGCACGTCACCCAAGGCACATCCGGCTACATTAGCTTTCTTGTCACTGCCAACAGTATCATTATATTGATAGCCAACGGGCAGGTTTTTACCCGCAGTCGGACAGTTAAGAAGCTGATTATCCACACCGGCATCGCGCCAAACATTGGCAGTGCCAGGAAGAGTTTCTTCATGGTCTTGACAATACATAAGAATAGAAGCAGCAATTTGACGTTGATTGCTTACACATGTCGTCTGTCGTGCCTTTTCTCTTGCGCGAGCAAATACCGGGAACAGAATTGCGGCGAGGATGGCAATAATGGCAATCACTACCAGCAGTTCAATGAGCGTGAAACCATAATTTTTTTTCATACATTTACCTCCAATACAAATTCGGAGCGCTCCGAATAAATTATATTAAAAAAGTTATGATTCGGAACGCTCCAATTATAACAACAATATTTTACAGTGTCAATATCTTTATCAATATTTTACAGAAAATTTATTAGTTGTTAGAATATTGACATAAATCTTTTAATTGTGTAGCGTATAAATCACATGGTAAATATAGTGTCAAATAATGATATTAATCCCCAAAAACGAATAACAATATATGATGTAGCCCGCGAATGTGGTGTCAGCAAATCTACGGTATCAATGGTGTTGACCGGAGACGACAGAGTAAACAGTAAAACTATTGAACGTGTGCGGGAAGCAATAACAAAAACAGGATATCACCCGCAACATAATCAATCAGCAAGACGATTGGTACTAATGAAGTATGATCGTGCTCCACTTAATAATACTATAGCAATTATTATACCCGGAGAATTTATGGATGATCCTTATCATCATGATATATTCCGTGGAGTCTGGAATGTATTGAAAAACTCAGGTTTAGATTTAATAATTATTAGCCAAGATACCATCCTTGATAGTAATAATCCGATTTCAACCTGTATTGCCAGAGGTGATGTTGATGGAGTGATTATAGTTGAAAGCATGGAAAGTCCCGCGCAATCCATGTTAGAACGTTTACGTCGGGAATTTGGATTTGGACAAAAACCTGTTATAACTACAATGGTTGATATTCCTGATTCATATTCTGTATTACCTAACCTATTGATCGGCAGTAAACAAGCAACTGAATATTTATTGCATAATGGTCACAGGCATATTTTGCAACTTTCTCCTAATTTCGCTCCTTATCTGGCTAAACCTCGTCTGGAAGGTATCTTCGAAGGATATAAATCATATAATCTGCAAGCTAATAATTACCTGACTGTAAGATACATTGATTATATTTGGTTAGATATTAATAGTAACATCATACCTCCGGCAACAATGTTTAAAGATCTTTACCGTACCAGTGGAGAAGAGATTATTCCATATTTGGCTGCCCATCCTGAAATCACAGCAATTCTTGCATGGAATGACCCCTGCGCTATTCATCTCATAAATTTATTATCTTCCTTTGGCATATCTGTTCCTGAACAGATAAGCGTTATCGGTCATGATGATACATTTCCATTCCTTGATAAAACCGGTAATAATCAATTAACAACTATTAAAATACCACTCATTGAAATCGGTAAAGCAGCAGGACAACTGATTTGTAATTTAACAAAAGATGAACCGACAGATGATATACCCCGGGTACTGCCAACTAATCTAGTAATTCGAAAGTCAACAAAAAATATATAGTGAAGTTATTTAACATTGACTAATTGATATACACAACTATTACCTTTCCGCCATAAATCTCTGCGGTGCTGATAGTTTGGCTGACCGTGCAGAATGGGAAGGCAATTATATTCTATTACCAATAACTACCGTTAACCTGACTGTTGCAAATCACGACACTACATGGTACGCTTATGACGCTTTAAACACATATAAAAAGATTGATGTTTTGGGTTATTTAAATTCCAGCTATTGACGCATAGATTGTGTTGGAGTAAAACAATCATGATAATTTACCCATATCTATTTTGGAGGTTTTTTATGCTTGCTTACCAATATTTTCGAGTTGTTTTTCCAATAACAATATTTATACTGTTGTTTTCAATGATGTTATCACCATCCGTCAAGGCTGGCGGGGTGGTGATAGAAGGCAAGCATCAATTTATTTCGGTAGTGCCTGCACCCGGTAAAGTGGTAATTGATGATAAACTTGACGATTGGGATTTGTCAGGGGAGATTCTCACGTATGAGTTTCTGGAAACTGCTGAAAAACGGCATGCACGTACTGCGATGATGTATGATGCTGATAATTTATATATTACAGTGACATTTCGCGATGACACCCCGATGATGAATATGGTCAATGGAAAAGTTGATAAATCCCGCGGGTGGGATTCTGATGCTTATCAGGTACGGTTGGTTAATGATCCGGGAGTCGGATATCCTATTCAGGCAAAGAAAGAGCTGCCAATAGGTCGTGACCTTATTTTCTGGTATTTCACCGGAAATAAGGAGCCATGGCTTGCTGTTACCGATTTTACAATAGTTCCACCCGGTGAATCAAGATACGATTTTGAGAATGTGCGCGTGTTTTCCGGTACGGATTCCGGTGTCGCTTTTGCTCCTGTTGATGGCGGTTATATTCTGGAAGCCAAAGTTCCCTGGAAACGGCTTGATATGACCGGTCCGCCTGCACCCGGCACTAAAATAGCGATGACCTCACAGCATCTGTGGGGTAATGATACCGGAACGCGTTATTCTACCTCGGTTAATGATATCACCGCTCCAGGCGGCGGATTCACCTACCAACGCGTCACCGGATGGGGATATGCGCTCTTTGAACCGACTGGAAAACTGGCGCGTGACCGCGAAGAATTGCCCAAACCAATGGCAGTTGCCAATACCCTTTCTTTCACATACAACCTCCCACAGGCTGGTTTTGCCAGCATTGGTATTTTTAATACAGATGGCGATTTGGTGCGTACTCTTCTAACAGCTGAAAAACGCCAGGTTGGCGAGAATACTGAACGTTGGGATGGTCTGAATGATTTTGGCGATGTGCTTCCAGCCGGAAAATATACTGCCAAAATGCTCACTCATCAAGGCATCACGCAAGAATGGATTGTTTCGCTGCACAATTCTGGAAATCCCCCCTGGGTAACCTCAAATGGCAAAGGAAGCTGGGGTGGCGATCATGGTGTACCTTTGGATGTTGCCGCATCTGCCGATCGTATTTTCCTTCTTTGGGATTCGGCTGAAGCAGGATGGCATCTTATTGGCTGCACTCCCGATGGACAAAAACAGTGGGGCACCTGGGTATACCAGAATTATCCAGCACCCAATTCACTGGCTACTGACGGCAAATTGGTTTATGTTTCGCAAGGTGCGGGAATTACAGTGCACGATGGAGAAACCGGCAAACCGCTGACCTTTTCCAATAACAAGCGCGGCTTTGATATTGAAGGTGGTGGAGTAACAGATATTGTTTATAACGATAAGCATCTTTATGCGCTGGCAAAAGGGAAAGTATACAAGATTCAACTTGACCCGCCCAAAATTATCAGCAGTATCAATGTTGGCGAGGGAACAAAAGGATTGGCAATAGTTACCAATTCCAACTTTCTGCTGACTATTGCCGCAGATGGCACTATCCTTCGCATTGACCCGCCAATGCTGACAAAAGAAGTACTTTTCGCCGCCCCTTTGGTTAATCCATTCGATTTAACCATATCGCCTGATGGAAAGAAAATATATGTTTCAGACCAGGGACGAACCGAGAATGTAGTAAAAGTATTCAGTTACCCGGACGGAAATCCCGCCGGCACAGTGGGCAAACCGGGCGGACGTCCCGCTATCGGCAAGTTTGACCCTAATGGTTTATTTATGCCCGGCGGGTTAGCTTTCGATTTAAAAGGTCGTCTATGGGTAACTGAGATGGACCAGTCCCCAAAGCGGATTAGCGTATGGCAACCGGTAGGAAAACAAGGAAAACTCGTTAATGAGTATTTCGGTGGTTCTGCTTATTCAGTTGGATTAAGCGCCGACCCGGAAAATCCAGAAAATGTCTATATTCATAACACACGCTGGATTGTTGATTACGAAAAACGAACGGCAAAACTTGACTGCACTTTTATGCGGCCAGGTTATTATGGTCTGCAGCCAGCAGCCAGCAATGGTTTTATGGGTTATTCACTTCGTATCCGCCACATGAATGGACGCACTTTCTTGTTTTCAGCAACCAGTGTATGGGAAATGATTGGCGATCATGCAGTACCAATCTTCGCTGCTGCGGGGATGGAGCGTGCCCCTGGATGGCCGATTATAATGAAACCCAACCCGTGGGCATGGAGCTGCTACTGGTATGACCTGAACCATGATGGTTTTATGCAGTCTAACGAAGTGGAATCGGTGGAAAAACGTGGCGGTATCGATATGAATTGGGGTACAAATATGGGTGACGACCTCGCTTTAGAAATCGGCACTGCGCGTGTAGGTGTCAAAGAATGGCGCGATAGTTTGCCTATATGGAATAAGCCCTACGATGTAAAACCTGTATTTCAACCGAAAGAAAATCTGTGGGGAGGAGTGAATTGGAATAAAGATTTATCCCGCTGCTATACACTGGAAACAAATGAGGGTTATTACAATAACGATATGCGGCGTAATGGAATCGCCTGCTACACACCGGATGGTAAGCGATTGTGGCGTTTTAAAGCAGGAATTGGTATGGATGTAAACGCCCCGCTTACAAAAGTCGGCGAAATACGTGGCGCGCAAAAGTTTATTGGTTTCATACAAACTGGTCCTGACAAAGGTGGTGAATTAGTTACAGTTAATGGTTATTATGGCAACTATAATATGCTGAATGAGGACGGTCTATTTGTGCATGAATTCTGCCATGATAACCGTCGCGGCTACCCGCAGGATTCAAACAATCTCAATCCAGAGGGGTTCAGCGGTTTTATATTTCAACATCCAAAAACGAAGAAAGTGTACCTGATGGGTGGCGACAGCGACGGACGAATCTGGGAAGTAAAAGGATTGGACACTATTAAGCGTACCCGAATGGAACTGACAATTACCGATGCGGATGTTAAAAATGCTACCCAGGCGTTGACTGATTTTCAGAGAGTTATCGGCAGCGCAGCAGCTGCGACAACAATCAACCATGCACCAGCAGCAGTTCTAATTGACGGCATGCTGAATGAGTGGGATTTCTCCCAGGCAAATTCTATAACAGCTGGTCCGGGACGCGGTGGAAAGGCAATTTCCGCATATGATGATAAATTCCTGTATGTGGCATATCGAGTAGCGGATGACTCGCCATTCCTGAATACGGGTGCTGATTGGCCATATTTATTTAAAACTGGCGATCTGGTTGACATGATGCTGTGTACCACCGCAGGTGCTGATCCAAATAGAAAAGCCGGCAAAGGTGATATGCGTTTGCTGTTCGCACCGTTCCAGGGGAAGCCAATAGTAATATTAAACCAAAAAGTGGCAGATGGTGGACCGGCAGTACCATTAAAGTTCACTTCACCAGGACAATTTGAAGATTATGAGCGCGTAGTGATGCTGACAGACGCAAAAATTGCGGTAAAGACTACTCCAGACGGCTACACACTGGAAGCTGCCATACCGCTTGCGGAAATTGGATTTAATCCACAACCCGGTCAAAACTACCCGTTAGATTTTGGCATCCTTTATGGCGATACAACCGGGACTAAAACCATTTTGCGTTCTTATTGGGCTAACCGAAAAACATCAATAGTTGGAGATATCCCAACTGAGAGCCGCATCACTCCACCGAATATGGGAACAGCAAAAGTGGAATGAAAATATACCTGTAAAAATCTGATAAATCGGCTTAACGAAATTAATTGCCGGTAATAATTTCGCGCGTCGCTGCAACATGTGTTGCACCAGCAGGATCAACCGCTATAGTTGCCAGACTGCAGAATATACTAAAGGCCAATATCAAAATAATCTTATTCGTAATGCATCCTTATTATTTGATTTTATTGTCAGTACATACATGATGGTTGATAAGTCCCATTTCCATGAGTTGCAACATCAGGTCAGCAACTAATTCACTGGTGTATAAACTTTATGCCTGAGTAATTCCCAGCGCGTGTTGGAGTTTTCCCACATTCAATTCGCGGGGTTGCCATCCCTGCTGAACACATAACGCGGCCGCGACGCCAACAGCAATACCTATATGCATGGTGATTTGCTGAACACGGTAACTGGCGTGGGCCTCATGGGTTCCGGCGATATTGCGGCCAGCAAGCAACAGACCATCGCAACCTTCCGGCACCAGGCAACCGTATGGCAGATCGTAGGCTGGCACCTTGCCAGCAAACCCTTCCGCCTGTCCGACGCCATCCGGATTGTGGATGTCAATGGGGAAACAGACTTCGCGCACCACCGCGTCTTCGCGACGCAAGCCAGACGCAAGCATCCCGATAGTCACTGTGGTCAGGCCGCGGAAGCGCCGTGTCTCCCGCACCCCCACAGCGGCCGGCATCTCGGCTATATAGCAGTTTTCATAACCGGGAGCCTTTCGGCACAGGAATTCAGCCACAATCCGCGCCTGCTGACGGCCAATAATCTCAGCCCTGGTTAAATCAATCGCTGAAAGTCCATTCACTTTATTTATTTGCGTTGCGTTTATTACCCGACGACCTGGCATGCGCGAACCATAAATACGAATGATGCCAACCTCCGGAGGTAATTCTTTCATCTCCCGGCCCCGCATCACAATGTCGTGCCAGGAACCGTCAGGCAACATCAGTTGGACCGCCTCCTCCTCTGACCCGCATGTAAAGGCATTATCATCAACACCGCCTATTTCGAACATGACGCTCATTGGTTGTGTCAGTCCATCGTTTTCGCGTCCCTGTTCAAATGAAACGCCGGCAGAAGCGGCTATATCGCCATCACCGGTTGAATCGATTACGATACGGGCGTAAATGTCGTGTAATCCTTCTTTGTTTAGAACCCGGACGCCAGAAACCTGTTTATCGTTGAGGATTGCACTGACGCACCATGTATGCAATAGAAGGGTGACTCCTGCCTTAATGAGAGCTTTGGCCAGAACCAGATCCGCCAGTTTGGAACTCTCGCTTTCGAGGGCATCGAGGAGTTCGGTAACTATCGGATGAGGATGACGGCACCACCCCATAATCGGCTGCACCAAACCATTGACAAACGCACCACCAAGGCGACCGCCACGTTCCACAAGCAATACACTACAACCTTGTCGGGCAGCGGCAATAGCCGCCGTAACAGCTCCCAGTCCTCCGCCGCAAATCAGCACATCCCACGGCTGCGCGGCCTCCGCATACACACTTTTCATAGGTCCGGCAATTCCGTCGTTGATAGGTGTAGTCATTTCATGCTCCTTTAAATGGCATACAACATCGGTATCTGCTATCTATTTGAACAAATACAATCATAACCAATATCAAAGTAATATTATTCATAACAGAACTTTCACTTTGCAAGAGAATTCTGCTTAAAAATGGTCGCTTCGACAAGTTCAGCGACCGGTCACTGAACTTGTCGAAGTGACCTTAAACGAAAGTCCTGTCATAACTAACACCATTCTTTCGTCTGATTTAATCGTGAGTAGATACATTATAGTTGATAAGGCCCATCTCCATGATTTGCAACATCAAGTCAGCAACCAATTCGCTGGTGTATGGACTTCCACGCCATTCAAAACCATTACTGCGTTCTAACCATGGGTCGGCAATTGCTTCGGTCATGGCACCCCGATACAGGCCATCGACAACCTGAACATAAAAATTAAGTTGCATTATCCGGTTTTTTAGTTGTTCAAATAACGGGTTAGCTGTTTTCCTGAAAAGCCGGTCAAGACACTGAATCTTGCGGTTACCGTAGGAATAGACTGAATATTGATTAAAGTTCTGTTGTTCACTATGAGCTCCTTGAGTGGGTGCATTCACCCAGCTAAGCTGTTTCGGGCACCAATAGAGCAGTGCATAATAAGCGTTGGCTACTGCACGATCGAGATTTTCTTGATCCCCCGTTCTATCATGCTTGTCCAGCCAATATTCCATCACAGCACAGACACTGTCCTGTTCAAAATCACCTGGCGGTAAATCAGGATGCATGCCGGTATACCAAAAACGTCCTTCTACATTCACACGAAGGAATTGCTCCATATCAACGCTGAGTTTGAGATAACGATCATCACCTGTAATAGACGCAATAATCGGCAATCCCACCAAAGCTCTACTGCTGACTACAGAAAATGACTTCTCACTGGACTTAATATCAACACACTGAGGCAACCCGCCGTCTAAATTCTGTTGTACCAATACCCATTCCAACGATGCAATGGCTGCTTTATACCAATCCTGCCGGTCAATACCCTCGGTCTCCTTCACCCTTTGCCAAATCTGCAATATATACCGTGCCATCCAAACATTTATATCAACCTTATAACCATCATGGTTCCAATCCCAACTACAAAAACCTTCTGCAATAGCACCATTGGGTCGTTCCGCTTTCTGGAAATACCAACTGGTATGAAACACCCCACTGGGTTGCTGTCCCTTTAATGCAAAATCAATTTGTTCAAACGCCCGGTCACGCCAGAGTTCTTCGCCAGTAATTTCATAAAGTCTATATTCAAACCAGGCAATATAAGGATTATTGCCGATATAAACAAATGGTGTACCACGATGATGTTCGTAGCCAACGCCTGGTTTCCAACTCTGCATTTTCCGACGACCGTCAAGAACGATATCAAAAGCTTCTTGCGGCATACGGACATTCAATGAATCATCCACCCGATAGTTATTAAGCTTAATCCAATCCTGCACAATTTCTATAATGGTACTTGTAAACTCGCCTGAATCATTTATTATTAATTGCAATGGGATTTCGTAACAAATTCCCGCAGTTAATTGTCCGATACGAAATTGCGGAGCGATTTCACGATTAGCGAAGTGGAACCCTGTTTTCCCTGTCCATGTAGTTGGATTAAGATAATCAGAATTGCTATCGATGGCGAATAGCACAACCAGTGATAAGTCCGGTCTGTATGTTAAAACTCCCGGAACACCACAGTAACGCATCGGAGTTATGGCGACCTTTTCGCTATTACCCGCCCAAGGATAGCTCTGTACCCGCCAGTCGTGACTGAAAGTATCATGGTATGCTAAACACACTTCCCAATCAGGAAGGTCTTTATTAACTGACCATGAGGATGTCCAACACATTGCCGGCAGATCTGCAGAAATTGAAAATGTTATTGTATAACTAAAGATAACGCCATCAATATCTTCCTTACCAAAGAATTTAACAGTTTGCTCACCAATCTGCTCAAATTTTGATGTCGCCAACCAGCGTATTTTACTATTCTTCAGGTTGCGTAACGAAAACATACCCTTTGTTACCGGCTGTTCCACTAATTTATCATGGAATAATATCCTGCCCAGCGACCATCCAGCCTGCGTTAGTGAAAACTCCCAGCGTAGTCCTGATGAATTAGCCAGTGTTAATGTTGTTGGTATTTGGTCATTTTTTTGCAATTTAATTAATCCTTTATTTTATTTTTATGGTTTAACATCAACCAACTGATACACCGCCGTTCCCACTGTTGCCATATTAAACTTTATTTCCCTCGTATCTGCCGCGACTTCATTGCCAGTAACCAGGTTTATTACTTTCGTGCGTCGCGGCAAGTGGATAATTTTATCACCAGGCATTACGCTGTGCAAAGCTACTATTTGCTGGCTGGCGACAATTACGTCATCGCTATCGCACCATACGTGCGCTTTCGCCAATTTAGCCGCGTTTCGCCAGAATCCTGCCGGCAATGGCAATGCCGCGGCAAATACGCTGGTCCAACCGTCCTGTTCCTTAACCGATAGCGCACTGCAATTTTGCGATTGCTGGGTAAATGCTGATGCCAGAGCGATGCCATCGGATGGATATAATTGTGGACCATACCCCAGTCCATCGCCTATTGCCTGCCCTGCGATACCGTTTGTTAAAGCATGTCCGCCTAAAAGCAAACCTCGACGTTGATAATTGCCTTTTATCACATCAAAATTAAAACCGGTCAAACGCGTTGCGTTTGCAGCATCAATTTTATTGCCATCGCTGATGCCGGAACCTGGTCCCCATACTATTACATTGCCATCACGTTGAATGCGTTTTACCAGTTCAAGCCGATGCGCGTCTATGCGGAAAAGATTCGGGAAATACCACACTTTATGCGGGGGTAGATTAGCAAGAGAAAGGTCTTCCAGCAAATATATCCGGTATGGCACTCCGCAACGGGCTATTCCCAGCCGCAATTGTTCGGATACCGCCAGAAATGGGTAGCGTCCAGCACCATTAGTATCCAGCATGGCAGCATCATCAATTACAATAGCAATACCCGGTTCGTCTTTATGCGGCCAGTTAACGGCCTCATTAAGTACCTTTACCTGGCGTGAAATTACCGGCTGCATTGCCGGGTCGCTAAACCAATTAGCGTATAAGTCCATCCAGTATGGCCACCACCCGCGTGATAATGCAGTGGCGATATTTCGCCAGGTTATCGCTTCAAATTCTGCCAGGTTGCGTGCCGGTGCGGACTCGCGACTTTTCGCGTTGCCTGCATAGGTGCGGGTATCCATTTCACATAAGAAAAGTTTTCCGCGTAAAGTGCAAGAATCCGCCGCGCCTTCCGGTTCAAAGATGCCGCCCATCCCGCGCGACTGGTAATCATGCGGAGTTATCAACCCGTCTATACCGGGGGCGTCAAAAAGCTCAGCAACCGCAGATGACCCGCATCCCCCCATTAACTCCAATCCAAAAGGCTGCATAGGCTGCCTGGTATCAAAAAAGTCGGAAATATTCCACCCTTGCATCGTTTGCTTAAACATATCATGCAAAATAGGAACCCGGCCATTGCAGCCATCTTTCATTGCTACGGAAACCTGTCGGACACGCTGATGAAACAGCCCGCGCAAACAAAGCAGCCAGTCGCGCTGTTGCGCGTTATCTTTGCCGGCCTGCCAGAAAGGAATCATCGCCGCATCGCGAACGTTGCCGCGCAGTTTATCTGCCGGTGGTATGGCAGCGTCAATAGTAATTTTCACATCACCCCAGGCAGCCTGCAATTTAGCGTCATCTCCGTATGTTTTCTTCAAATATTCCCGCCATGTGGTCACCATCACCGGACTGCGGTCACTGAGCCACCCCATAATTGTTGATTCATGAGTACCCTCACATCGCCAAAAATCAGCATAAGCAACTATTTTATCGCGGTAAGGCTGTTTTTCATACCAGCGAACCAGGGCACCAGCAGCACTGGCAGAATTATCCCAAAATTTGGCAGATGCCAGCGAAGGAACATTCAGTCTTTCACCGGTTTCAGTCAGCACTAATTCATCAGAATTTGCCTTTTTCCAGGCATCAGGCTCATCCAGTCCAAAACGCACTACTAATGATGAATCCGGCGCGAGATTCATGGTATGCAGTGCACCGCCATCAAAAACATCATATTTACTATAATTCAGTGTTTTATATATCGGATTTTCCGCAATAGTATTATCAGGATTCCAGAAAAACAGTGTTCCCTGCATCACCGGCGGTCCGGTAAAAATGAACCCTGGTTTAAATTGCGAGAAATTGCTGACATGCTTTTCAACCCACGGTTTCTCCCAGAATATCGGACTGTAACCAGACATTGGCAGCAATTTCCCATCGATAGACAACACCGGACGACCATTATTTAAAGATACTTTTGTTTCAACGGCATTGGACATTAGACCCGCAAATATCAATACAACAATAATCCATAATTTCATAATAAACTGGGACATTTTATTTAATCCTTCTTATCGGTTGTTTTGTCAGCTGAAAATACCATACCCTCGCCGACCTTTATATACACCGTAACGCGGTACAGGCGCAGATCGGTGGCACCGGCGGGCGCGGGCTGCCAGCGGGTGGGCAGCACGGTGCGGGCGTCCTTTAGCATTTCGCGCAGGAACTCTGGCGATGGCTTGCCAATCGTCGACAGGTTCTTGTTGTTCTGCCGGCACGCCAGCACAGCGACTTCCGCCACCTTGGCTTGATTATCCAGATACGGATTGGTCGCGCCAAAACCAGTCGCCAACACCAGCGCCTTCATTCCCTCTCCAGTCCCGGCCAGGCGTATCTGCGGATTCATCGTGTTGAACCCGGCGCCAATCAAGGTGAAACGTCCGACGAAACCGTCCAGATCAACACTGGCAAGATCCCGCCGTGCTTCCTTGCCGGGCAGCGTGGCGATAGTGCCGTTGAAGAAGGTAAGATTACCACGATCGGTTAGGTGAATATAACGTGGCTCCGCGTCCTTGGTGCTCACCGCGGTCTCGTACCAGGTGTCCCAAACGACCAGTTTGCCGCCGTGCTTGACCACGTGCGTCTGCTGGTTGTTGGAGCCGGAACCGCCGAAGAAACCCATCCACGCGGTGGTCTTGTCACCGCCACCGATGACAGTCAGGCCTGGTCCGGTATTACCACCGGGACCACCTCCCTGCGCCTCGACACGGGTTTGGGTCAGGCCGTCAAAGAGCATGCCCAGCCGCGTGCAGTCGCAGGCGCAGGCCTGGTCAAGCAGAATCTGTCCGTTCCGCTGATCAAGGTTCTCGGCGACGATACCCCGGCCTAAGATTTGTCCCTTCGAGTTCCAGATGCCGGCGATGCGAAAATCGCGCAATGTCGCCCGGGCGGGACCGGCAATATGGAGCATAGTACCCTCGTTGACCCCTTCCCAGACGAGAGTCGTCTGCTGGCCGTCTCCGATGAGTTGGAGATCGGAGCCGGCGGGGATATTTAGGGTTGCTGCGACGGGATAGCGGCCCGCGGGTAGGTGGACCACCGGCTGTTGACCCACGAGTTTGACGGCTTCATCAATAGCGGCCTGGATTTCCACGCCAGTGGCGCCGACCTTAAGGTCAAAGACATGCCGCTCTGTTCGCGGTGCCGTAGGCGGCAGGTAAGGCGCGGTCAAGTCGGCCTTGGCGTAATCGAACGTCTCATCATCCTGGACAGTCAAATCGCCCTTTACCTCAATCCGAGATGCGCCGAAGAACCGATTGCCAATACTGATACACTGCGCCCCGTCGGTGGGCGGCGTGACCTGAACGACAGGCTTGTCGCCTGCGGGCTTCACCACGAAGGTATTGTCCAGCAGCAGCAGCGGGCCGTGCTGATTCACGAAAATCGGCGTGGAGTCCAGCGGATTGAGGATGCGGTTGCCCTGCAGCGAGTGGACCGCGCCATAGGTGTCTTCAGGCTGCCACTTACCCCAATAGTTGTCCTTGCCGTAGCCTTCCGGCCGGATCGTCTCCAAAAAACGCCGCGAGCCGATAGAGGTGTTAAAGCGGATTCCGAAGTAGCTGCAATGCCCGGTGCGGATATCAGCCACTTTTGACCCACGAAAGACGTTACGATAGAGATGGAAATGACCGCCGCCATATTCGCCTGTTGCACAATTTGTGGCACCAACATTGCAGTCTATGAACTCACTGTCCCATACCCACCAGTCCAGAGCATTAAAACTCTCGATACTAAGGCCGGCTTCGGAACAACGGATGAACTTGCAGCGTTTGACCAGTGTCTCTGCGTCCATCCCGTGGTTGTAATTGGTGATTTTGCCGTCCGCGCCTAAGTGCGCCACCACAGCCCCACCGATGATGCCGCGACCAACGTCCTGAAAAACCTCGTCAGCGTGCTCCATGTAAGTACCCGGAGGTCCTCCATTTTCCTTATCTTCAGGATTCCATTGATGGGCCACTGCCGCGCGGGCCTTGCCCTGGCCGTCCCAGGTAATGCGTCCAAACTTCGAGTAGCTCACACCGTGCAGCGTAAGGATGGCTTCGCCAACCGGACCGTCATAACGCACGATAGTCTTAGCCGGATCCTCACCCAACAGCGCCACGTCAATACGGTTTCGCCAGACCAGTGGCGCGGTGATACGGTAGATGCCAGCGGGAAGGTAAAGCACATACGGAGCGCCCGGCTTGCCCTTGCCATGTTCGGCCAAGGACTCAAGTCCCGCCTTGAACGCGGCGGTATCATCGGCTACTCCGTCCCCTACCGCCTTGAAATCAGTTTTTAAATTCTTCCAACTGGCAAACGGTCCATTAAACTCTTCTGACGGCAATAACGCACTATTCTTAGCCGCAAAACCAGTAATGCTAAAAATTGCCAGCAGCGATAATAAAATCGCAATAAATGTAAACTTCATCTTAACCACCTTTTTTTATATTTATGCAAAATGGTGAGGCAGGCAACCCATTTTTATTTACCAGGTTTCGGATTAAACCATCCCGCCATCCGTAACGAACAGCAACAGGATTTTGTACCTTCACATTTGAAACCAATATATTCTCTCCATCTATATTTGCAGTGGCAGGTATAAAAATACCATCATAACCAGAAATTTCAAAACTCTTCAATTCACCGCCATCAGCAGTCGCTAATCCCATGCCAACGTGTGAAAAAGTTAAGCATACGCTGCCGTCTACAGCTGTTGCAATATCCGGCAATGGTCCAGAATATTCAATTTTTTCATTATACGCCAAAGCTCGTGCTGCCAATGCAAGGCGTTCTCCTACCGGCTTTTTATTCAACGGATGCAGCCCAGAATCAGTATCTATACATACCACCATGGCAGTATTGGGTAGTATTAAAGCTTGCCGCTGCGCCTCACGCAATCCTGAATAACTTTCACCACCTATAGAGGCTAACTGAACATACAAAAAAGGGAAATCACTGATACCCCATTGCCGGCGCCAATCGCGAATTAACGTCATAAAATGAACAGCATAATTATCCGGTTTCGCGGCATTCGCTTCACCCTGATACCAGATAACACCTTTCATGCCATACGGAACAAAAGGTGCAAGCATGCCATTATAAAGAACTGTCGGCGTGCTGCGATGATTAATTGGATTAACTGTCAGTGGATTGTTTTTAAGGTTTTTCTGATATTCATCCCATGCTGTATCCCATTCAGTCATTGCGTTTTTCATACTCAATTCGCTGCGAGCAGATTCGTTGCTTATCCATGCCTCAACACATGACCCGCCAAGAGTAACATTTAACAGTCCAACTGGAACTTTCAGTTTTTGATGAATAGCACGAGCAAAGAAAAAAGGAATAGCAGCAAACTTTGCAGATGTTTGCGGACTGCAGACTATCCAATTTCCTCCGCTATCTTTCTTCGGTTCAAATACCATGGTTTTATCGTCAAAAGGCACTGTAAGCATGCGAATTTGCGGATAATCAGAATCAGCAATTTCTTTTTCAAAATCAGTAACCCCACCGGCGATCCAACTCCTTTCCGATTTGCCAAGCAGCATCTGCATATTCGATTGACCGGAACACAGCCATACTTCACCAAAATATACATCCTGCAGATTAACTGAAGTTTTACCTGTTATTGTAATGTTAAAAGGCCCGCCTGCCGCATGTTTGTTTAATCGAATCAGCCACTTCCCATCTTTATCCGCAATGGTTCTCTTCTTTTCACGATCCAATGCAACAATAATTTTATCACCCGGCTCTGCCCATCCCCAAATCGGTACTTTAACATTCCGCTGTAATACCATGTGATCTGAAAATACCGAAGGGATAGTCAATTCAATTCCAAATACCTGGTAGATACTGGTAAAAGCCAGAGTTATAATGATATAAATAAATATCAGCCTTTTCATATTTTCCTCGTATAATATTACTATTCAGGACTTTAGCGTAATAAATCACTCCCCGTAAATTGAGCCGGACTTGCGTCCCTTTCCATACGGTGACTGATTATTAATAACATCTTCTACAAATCTTGGCCTTCATTATTGTGTAGAAATATTCATATTTCTACACATTTTCGATTTATTAAAACCCGGTGGGACAGACACCATCATGGCTTCGCCATTCGGTGTCAGTCCCTGATTTACTCTCAAAAAATATTAAAAAACAATCTAACATTTAGAAAAAATAGGTTTTGCATGTACCTTGTAACTTTACTTATTTCAGTCTTGCCTGTATATCCTCATCTTTCAAAAACTTCCCGGTAAGCGATACCAGCCAGCCATCAACGTCGTTCTGTTTCCATGGCTTCAGCGAACTTGTCACATCCTTCGCATTCAATGACACCTGCGGTTTACCTTTTACACCGGAAATAAACAATACCGTTGCGGGAATTTTCTCATCTTGCGGTCGATATACACCGGTGAAAGGATAGTATTTAATATCAATTATTTTAGAATCTTTTACCATCCAACTGCCCATTGAACAGGCACCATCTGCAACAATTTTTACTCCGCCAGGTTCAGTAAAACTGTAATCGATATAATTTGGCAATGGATTTGTCGCTATGAATAGATTCTTCTTCGGGAAAGCATGCAGGAAGATATTCAACTCTGGATGACGGGTTCCACGTTCAATTACCGCGCCGTTTTTCTCCAGTTTTTTCCTACCCATCTGCGATACCGGAGTATCCTGCCAGAGTGAATTAGCCTTCATTATCGAATAAGGATCAGTGCCATTAACGGTGAAACTATCCCATTTTGCCGATAAACTATCTTTGCCGGTTGTATATGTTACACTATCTTTGCTGCTGTCGAGTTTCGCCTCGCGAATATGTGCCTGAAACTTTTCAAATGAGCCATATTCAATCATATCACCCATTTCTACCACAAATCCGGTTTGTGCGCTGTCAAGTTTCTTTAACATATCCGCGCTGATGGCAGCATCTTTTTTATACAGATAAGCATTAATCAGCAATGCCGGTTGGATATTAGTGCCTTCATGGTATGCCTGGTTTTGCGGTTTTCCGGCTTCCAATCCAATCTCAATATCTCTGCCCAAATCATCGGTTGATAACGGTCGAATGGCGATATAACTCACACCATCCTGAATGGTAATAATCTGACCATAACTCGCGGTGGTAGGGAGTGCATCTACTTTCTTATCGTCAATAAAAATTGACCATGTTGCTGCCGGTTTTTCGTAATTAAACAGCGCGGCGGTGCATTGTACGCTTTTAATATCCTGTGCAGGTAGTGACTTCTGCCCGAATTGATGTGCAGCAGCCTGTTGGGCAATTACGCCGGATTGCGGTCTGGCAATCATTATCAATTTGTTACCATGCTGGTAGGTGCGGTATTTCCCCTGTTCTGTAATAACACCGGCGCCATCGTCGCCTATCTGCGTCTGGTTAAAACCTACTCGCATATCCAATGTCCCGATGTCATGCATACTTTCCGGTCGTTCTGCCTTGCGGCGCCAGTGCCCAAGTACATGTACGCGCTGTGGTGACAAACGGATACTGGACAGACCATAATTAACACCGAAATATGTGCAAACACAATCGCCGTCTGCCACAACTTTTTTCTCAACCATTGATGACCACGGCAGTGGTTTTTCATCCAGCATCTCTACAAACCATGGCTCAGACCATGGTCCGGACATGCTTTGCAACGCGACAGAGGCCGCCGGGTAATCATGTCCCCATGTTGTGGCTCCGAGTTCCGGCAAGTTATGAGTATCCATGTCGCTCAGTGCGCCTTTTGGAGATAAAACATGAAGAATATGATACAAGCCATCCTGCTGACCGAGAACGTGTTCGTAATATGTCCTGCTGGCTGGCCCCATCAACTTTTTCAAGTTGGGATGGTAACCATTGCATAAATCATTTACAGTTTTGAATAATATACTCTGACCAGCCATTTTATCTTCAGGCTTTTCACAAAAATCAGGGAACAACTTGTTGCCAGCAGTGGCAATAGCCCAATAGTAATGGTCGATATATTCCTGACCTACCCCGGAGTTGTACGTCCACATCCAGAATGGAAACTGCATCAATCCCGCCCGGCCATCTGCCATGGCATTTTCTGAACCTATAATCTGTCCATTCAGTAATGAACCGGCCGAAGCACTGGAATTAAAGTTGGCTGTGCTCATCTCGCGGGTGAAACCAGACCGGTAATAACTCTTATTGCCGCGCCAATCGCCAGTCAGTTTATAATAGGTATCACCCTGGTTCCATTCCGCCGGTTTGCCGGCTTTTGACTTTCCTACTCTCGGGTCGTCCACCATCGGATGAACTAATTTGCCGGAAGTATCATCATAAGTGCGGCGAAGCGTCGGGTCCATTTGAGTTTCTTTATCCGGCATCAGCCAGGCATTCCAACTGCGCAGTATAGATTCCTGTACCGGGCCAGGCATAGCCTCGCGATAACTGTACCATTGAGTTGCGTTATCAGCACCGGTCAAATGCCCTTCCCAGTAACGCGGCGGACGTCCATTCACCCAATCCAGCCATGACAAATATACCGCGTAATCCGCATCAAACTTTTCATTATTCTTCTTTGCTTCACGAGTGCCGACTTCTATAGCACGATTTATAACATACTGCGGTACAGCACGATAATAAAAAGGCTGCACTTTACCCGCACTCTCTAAACCCATAAGATCCTGCACATGTTTATACTGCCATTCCGGCATCCATGTTGGTTTTGCCATAAATTTATCATTAAGTTTTGCTACTTCTGCTGATGTGGGAACCACAGTAGTCGCTGTACCATCAGGTTTTTCTTTAAACTTTTCAGCCATTGCCGCAATATCTGCCGCTTCGGGTAAGGTTACCTTCTCAGCCTTGCCCGGTTTGAAAGTCACAACAAGATTTGGCTTTTTAATTAAAATAGCGCGGGGACCAGTACTGATGGCCCATTCGTATGCGCCTTGAAAATAACGCGCGTCATAAACTTCCTGTTTGCTGATGATGAAACCGCAATCAGAAAGCAGTCGCAATCGATCTGCCAGCGTCTTACCATAAGCAGCATCAGCCAATAAATTGGTAATATCCATCCGGCCTTCGGGGTGATACGACGACACTTCTGTCGGGCCAAACTGCGCGGGATAACGATCTTCAGCAGTATCAGAAGCGCCAAATTTCTTCCAGTAAACAGCATTTTTAACTGCTGCATTATAAGTCGGACCGTTAGCGGCGTCAGCCTGCCATGGTTTGCGCAAAGCATAGGCAAGGGCATGCCAGTTGGGACGCTGTTCGCGATAAAGGCGGTCGCAATCCCAGTTTGGCCGATAGCGATAACCGTCCGCACTCGGGTAATCAGGACCAGACCCTTGCGGCCATATCTCTTCATCAAGGTAGGGAAGCACTAACTCAACCTTGTCTATAACATTGCCTTCTGCAAGAGTATCTGCAATCTTTTTTGCGGCATCCGGGAAACGTACCAGCAAATTGCGATGTACAGCGTCAAACGCCAGTGGTCCGGCTTTAACGCCATTCCATACCGCCGTCTGTCCGCGATCCTTCACCACGCTGTCTTTCAACAACCGTTCGCCATTCTCGGCAACAGGAATCACCATATCCCAATGCGCACGAAAACCGCTCATGCCCGCCGTCTGCGGCGCGTCGATTGTTATCACCACCGGTTCGACAGCAAAAACCGAAACACAAAAGGTCGCAATCAGCAATAGTAAAACAACAATAAAAGATACTTTCATTTTATTCCCCTTGATAAAAACAGCAATTTTAATCTTTGACACGATTAAAATAGGAACGTTCCATTAAGATTTTACATTTTTTAGAGAAAATGTGAAAATAAATTCTGAATATCTACCACTTTAAACTTTGTAGGGGCAATCCCCTGTGGTTGCCCCTAACCTCTATAAATTAGATATGTATTAAATTTTTAATCTAAATGATTCAATCACACTTATCCCATAATCAATTTTCCATACAAGCGTTTCCACCCATCGCTGGGTAAATTAAAAGTGAGAAGCTGCGTTATATTCCCTGTAGTTGTATCAACGCAATCAATGATTAATTCAAATGGTACTTCAACCGGCATTTTATCATAACCGAGTAAATACCATGGAATGATTGCTGTTAATTCGCAGCCACCATTAATGGACTTTGAAGAAACTTTTATATCTATTGCCGCAATACACTCATTCTTCTCTAAAACCAGGGCAGCGGCATTATTGCCGTCAGCATTTGGTACCAGAAATATTTGACATTTAGGTTGTGGATGGTCAACAGGTGCATCCGGTTCTGATGGTAAAATCGATAATAATTCAAATGCGGTACCTGTCCATGGCTGCAAGATATTTGGACGCAAATCTGTTTCATAAAAATTTGCATAAAGCAGTAAATTATCTTCGTTAGCACCTAATTTAACATCTGCAACCACTCGATTTGCGTCCTTAATGATGCGGGGTGGTATTAAGTTGAATATCTCTGGAATATTTTCCATAGTCGCGTTATTATCAATAGGATGAACTTTCCAGATATCGGTTTCAAAATCAAAGATAATCGTGCGTGCAGGTACTGTTAAATTATCATCCGGTTCGCTATCCAGCCAGAAAGCTTCTACCTTATCGACCACATTCAGGGTCACAATATCTGTTTTTTCTTCACCTGGTTTTAAATCATAACTAATTTTATTTTTACTAAGATTAACTGCTATCCCTGCCGGACCACATTTTAACAGGATGCAGCCTTTGCCAGGTGCACGCCCAACATTAATTAATGAAACCGAAAATTCCACTATGTCGGATATTTGCGAATCAGCAGGTTTAGTGAGCAATTCTATTTTAGTACGAATCACCGGCAGTTCAAAAGTTGGCAATGGAAAATCCTGTAGATATTTATGGTAATTCATCGGTCTTTCAATAGTCATTCTTTGACCCGCGGCATGCCAGTTAAAAGGTTTAAAACCTATATTTTTTGCCGGCGAATCATATCGCAGCGAGAAATCACCGCCACTTGTGTCAGAAAAAAGCGGGTCAGCAACTATCGCGCCGATATTTTGACCTTCTGCCATTAAACTTTCTAAAGATTTCCCATTAAATGTAACTGGTGTGCTGTCAAGCGACCAGTAAAGATTATTTTCAACAGTATACTGAGCAACGTCCCATGCTCCGCCTTGTATTCTGCTATTTGCAGTGACAACTATGTTATTGCGAAAAGTTGTTGAGCGGTGCTGTTCGCGCTTGCCCAGGCAAAGATGGTCATCCTGACTGACGGCAAATATATTATTTCTGACGATATTATCACGACCATAATGGGTTGAATATGATGCTTTTTTAGTGCCATAAACCAGATTGTTTTCCACCAGCATCTCGGAACTTCCCTCATCAGGATATATACCCCATGCACCGTAGCCATAGCATGAAATATTATGTATTACATTGCCGCGCAAAACCGTTCCCGGTTGTTGTCCCAGGGTATAAATACCGCCATTGTCGCTTAATATTTCTTTATGATTTATATGGTGAATATGGTTATTTTCTATGAGATTGCATACCGTGCGGGTGGCGGCATATCCCCATGTCCACCCGCATGAAATGCCGGTGTAGTTGCAATTGAATATCTGGTTATGCTGCAAGCGGTTCCATCCGCTATTGCCAACCCAAATGCCAATGGCACTGGGGAAGATATGACCACAATCGCGAATGGTGCAATCAACGACAGTTGTTGCGCTGGCGGGGTAATCTCCAAACATCCGTTCACCGACCGGTGATTCATGCGGCAACAATTCCTCATGTCCTATTTTAACGCCGCCACCTCCAGTATCATAAATTGTACAGGCGGCTATCACGTTCTCAGTGCTGCCAGCTAATATTTCAAGACCATACCCATTTACATGGGCAATACTGCACCCGTAAAATACGCAAGATTGCGCACCTTCAAGAATAATAGCTCCGGGTACTCCAAAAGCAGCCTGAATATATCCGGGACAATCTGATGGCAGTTCCCAATGTTGATAAGCAAAGTTTATATTTTCAAAATTTATATGGCTAACGCGCTGACTGCCAGTGCCTTGTATTCGTATTATTTCAGTCAATGCCGGGGCGGTAATAACTGTATTTTCCAACTTTTCAACTGGTAATGGCAGGTAATACAACCTTCCTGCTGTCCGATCAAGATACCATTCACCAGCAGTATCGAGTGCTTCAAAGATATTTTCAACGAAATAACGTGCAAAATCACCACGTTCATCGCGCAGACTTCCCAAACTTTTTGTTTGAAAATGAACAACGTTATTTTCTTCATCAATCTTTTTAAACTTATGATGGGTATCAAACCATAATTGGTATGATATCAAATCAACATCCTGCCAATTATGCCATTGCTTGATATCGCCGTTTGCAAAATTGGCACGATCCGGTCCATGACACCATTTGAATCCGGTATCTTCACAGTTATCAACACCGGTAAAATGGTAAAAGCCATTTTCAGGTAAACGAGGACGTTGCCGAGGCGTGTTATTAATATATAAGCGGGTGAAATTCCATTTATTACTGGCAACATCAGGCAGGTCAGCAATCCAGCAACGCAAACCATTATGTTCTATTTCCTGCCAGTTTTTAATTTGTCTGCCACCGCTTATTACTGGTGACGCACCATATGCCGCTACATACCGTATCGGGTATTCTGTTGTTCCACTATCTTCTGGTGTAAATAACAATGTCTCAGTTAATTCGTAATTACCATCGGCGATATTCACCGTAAAATCAATATTATCATTGCTGTTTTCGGCTTTGTATGCCCGTATTGCATCACGCGCTTTCGTAATGGTTGCAAACGGACCATCGCTGCCGTTGCCAGCAGGATTTTCAATAGTGCCGGACCAGTTGTCATTACCAACTGATGATATATAAAAATCTACTTTTTTAGTTGTCATAATTTATACCTCTTTTATCTGTTTTTTACACAGGCGGGCCGCCTGTTTTACGTTTCCCGTACAATAGCCGGCCCGGCTATTTTTTTACTAAAGTTGATTATTTCTTTATTTCGTGAATTCGCTGAAGGCTTTTCATCACCTTTTTTTATCTTTTTTTACACAGGCGGACCGCCTGTCGCACACAAATAGGAACGTTCCACAAAAATTATAACTTATATTTCTTTTTTCTGTCAATTTTTTTAAGGTTATATTGTGAAAAAATTATTACAAATAAAACATCTTCTGATAAATAAGTGAATACCCCCTTATATAATATTTGAGATTCTATTTAAAACTATTTCAAAAAACCATTGACAAACTATAACATAAGGATGTAAAATTCAAAATATCGGAACGTTCCATGTTTTTCTTAAAGGAGATCTACTATGAAAAAAGGTTATCGGTTGGCAGGTTTCACATTAATTGAGTTACTGGTCGTAATTGCCATTATTGCCATCCTTGCCGCTATTCTGTTCCCTGTTTTTGCACGGGCACGGGAAAAAGCAAGGCAAACAACATGTATGAGTAACCAGCGTCAAATAATTATGTCGCTTTCCATATATGCGCAGGATCATGAAGAAACATATCCTTCAGCAAGTACCATTTGGCGTGATATTAACATCACAACTGATGCTCTTTATTGTCCTACATATGGTAAAAAAGGTTATGGTTATGTTTATAATTCTGGTATGTCAAACCTGGCAGTGGGAGATGTACCAGCACCGGATAAAATGATGGCAACATGCGACGGAACACATGCTGCTACCACAGCACCAAGTGTTACTTATGATAATGTTGCATATAGTCTAACTGATTTTGCTTTCCGTCATTCAAGTAAATTAATTGCGACATATGTAGATGGACATGTTGGACTTACAGATAAAGTAGGTGCTACCGGTTCGGTATTATGGTTAGCTGGGGACAGTTCAGTAACTATTTCCGGTCCTCAGGTAACATCCTGGTCCAGCACCGTCGGAAGTTTGAAATTAAATGCATCAGATACAACAAGCAGTATTGATTTTACAACATTAAATAATCACACATCAATAAAAATTGCACCACGATCAAGTTGGGGAATGGCGTTTTGCAGCCCATCGATGGCTTCATTGGGAATTGATGACTTTACTGTTTTTGTGGTTTATCAACTTCCCGACCCGCCAGGTACAAATTCTAATGGTGTCTATATCTGGAATATGAATTCACAGGGTTCAAGCTGGTGTGCTGGTGTAAACTCATTATATGTGAGTACAGCTGGTAATATTAATGCCATGCTTAATGGCAGTGGTATTTTCTCTTCTTCTGCTATGACCGCTGCAAACTTAAAAAAACCACATGTTGTTACGCTCCGTGCCAGCACTGCTTCCGGTTCAACCATGTGGATTGATGGTACAACAACAAATTCCGATGCTTCTAAAAAACCTCCGACATTAAATCCATGGTATTTTGGCTTTGGTAATGGCTACAATGTAAATTCTGCCTATATCGGTGAAATAATCTATTATGCAGAATCTTTAACTAATAATGATGTTACCAGTGTTACCAACTCTTTAAAGAACAAATATAATCTGTATTAATTTCACTTAAGGTAACATAGACAAGTTCAGTGACCAGTTCCTGAGACTGTCGAAGCGACCATTTACAGAAAATTTCTTATTATAGGCAAAAGTCCTGTTAAAAAATAAATGCTAAATAAAAGTTGCTAAATAAAAGTCTTGGCATTCACATTAAAGGAACGTTTTATAGATTTTTTGGGGATATTATTATAAAGATACGAATTGCCTGTATTACACCACTATGACTATCCGTGCAGATGGCGCGACTACAAGCAGTCCGCATAATCTTGATATATCATTCATTTAATCAGCCATTACTCATGGCTGGCACGGTCCGTCAGCGGTGATGTTCTATTAATAAATGCAATGAGAACATTAAGGATATAAATAATATAGAGTCCCCTATTAGAATTGATTTGGGACGCTATGCTTTTAAACTGTTTTTAATGGTTTAACATTCTCTTATAGCTAATATTTTCACTCGTAACTCTGTTTCAGTTATCCTGACTTCTTGATTTCATCAGTCGGTAAGCATGGGGTGATATTTTGGCATGTAATTTAAAAACTGAATAGAAATGGCTTTCACTGGCGAATCCTGCTGATTCTGCAAGTTGAGGGATGGGAATATTGGTTGTTTCCAGCATGTAACTTGCATTTGAAATTCGTAATCTTGTGAGATAATTTATGATTGTCATGCCGGTTTGTTTTTTAAATTCAGTACATAATAAACTACGGCACATTCCGGAAATTTCTATTAAATCGTTGATTTGTACCTTATCGGTATAATTTTGCTGAAGATAATGAATTACTTTACCTATTGATTCTTTGTGAATGGGGATATTCACTGGAAGTTCTTCTGATATTTCTGTGATAATATCTGTTAAACGCCATATATATATTAATAACATTTGTAGTGAGCATTTAACAGCGGCTTTCATCCCGGGTTGATAACTTTCATTTTCTGCAACGATTTCCAACAGTATGTTTTCGATTATTTCTTTATATTTAGTGTCAATCTTTATCTGATATTGTTTTTTCTTTGTTCTTATTTTTAATGCCTGAATAACCTTCAATGCTTCTTTATCACCGATATTTGAATCAGAAAATGATGAGTCGTAAAAATTTATTACAATACACGATGCAGTTGGATTTGCTGTGGCAATATGCCTGTCACCGGCTTTAAAAAAAAATAAATCACCCGGTAACAATTGATATATTCCTGAATCACAGAACTGTTTTGCCTCACCACTTAATAAGTATATTAATTCGTGAAATGGGTGGTAGTGGGTAACAGCCTGGGGTTTGGATACTTCAGGAATTGTAGTAAAGGCAGAAATTCCCTGCGGGTTTTCCATATCTTTTTCAATCAACCATAAATCATATTTTTTCATAAATTTAAAATATCAAATATTTATGAACAATACAAGAGAAAAAATATTAAATTGCGTAATTTATTTCGTAAAGATAATGTATGATTTTAGATAAGATAAAAAAAACGGAAATGTTTCAAACTAAACATTTCCTAAACCTATTTCAAAAAGGAGCAACACTATGAAAACCAATCAAAAAGGTTTCACCCTCATCGAATTGCTGGTCGTGATAGCTATAATTGCCATCCTCGCCGCAATTCTGTTCCCGGTCTTCGCCCGGGCGCGGGAGAAGGCGAGACAGTCTACCTGTATCAGCAACCAGCGGCAACTGGTCGCGAGTGTACAGATGTATGCCCAGGATCATGAGGAAACTTTGCCTTCCTCGACAACGGTTTGGCAGGACATCAAAGTCGATGTCAATATACTGCGGTGCCCCACCGCCGGCACGAAAGTGACGAACGGCTATGTGTATACAAATGGTTGGGCCGGCAAGGCACTCGGGAATATCTCTGATCCAACCCTGGCCATTATCACCGGCGATGGTCAGCATACCGCCACAGGGACAACCGATGCCAACATCGCCTATACAGCGTCAGACTTTCTGCAACGTCATTCGAACAAATACATTCTCGGCTATGCCGATGGGCATGTGGCGATCACATCCGATACCATTCTGACCGATCGGCTCATGCCGTTGGGTCCTGCCAAATTGCTTGCAGCCTGGGATTTCAATGACAGCAATCTCACCGTTGATCAGGGAACCGGCACCATGAGCACTGATACAGCGCTCATCGCCTATACCGCCACCGGTACCACCGTGAATGCCGCGGGCAGCACGGTCGCCGGTAATAGCCTGGAATACGGAAAAAACGGCAACGGCCAGGATCATTACCTGCAGTGGGACCTGAATGTACAAGGGAACTACGCCCTGGTCATGATCTGGGCGGAAACTAAGGTGAATACCTTTGGCAGTTTTTCCGGCAACATTCTGCAGTATCGCGTGGGCAGTTCCGGCGCCTTCACCCAGTTCACCAAGATGTACCCCACGACAAGTTATGGCGTGATGACGGCGGATTTTTCGACAACGTCCACGCTGGAAAACCAGACGCTGATTCAGATCCAGTACGTTTTTAAACGTGAACAGAACAATGACTGGAACTCGTATAACAATCTGGATAACATTCAGTTCAAGGGGAAGGCAGCCCTGTGATCATCGGTGAATCATGTTCCGATAGGCCTGCGGCGATTGCCCGGTAGACGACTTGAAGATCGCGTAAAAATGGCACATCGCTCGGGCTGACAAACAACAGCATCTGTCGCATCAACGATATCCTCTTCGACACGTCCGGCGTGCTCTACTACAGCAGCTACTGTGACGATACCTGGAACAACGGGGTGTATCGGCGGCTCTACCGGGCAGTTTCGAAAAGCGGGATATGGACCCCAACGGTCTTTACGGGCGGGGGTTTGGGCGATGGGACGTATTCGGGCGGTGATACCTCAGCAACACCTCCGGCTCCCGCTGGTCTGCAGCCCGGGGTCATGTGCCTGCTCACGGTAAAGATGTAAAGCGGCACGTGATCCTGCTGTGATAGTAGTTTGTCTGTGTGAACACCCCCCTTGCGATGCCAACCAGTGGCATCGCAAGGGGGGACGCTTTTTTCATTAAAGTATAAATATTATGAAACGTTCCTAAAATAGTGTGTCAAAAATAATCAATTATTCGATAGCTCTATTAAAGATAATTTAAAGAGGAGAAAAATATATGAAACAATTGTTTCGACTATCCCGATTAGTGGGAATTATGCTGGTTCTGGAAATGATAGCTTCGCATATTTACGCCCAGGATGCAATTGACCCGAAGGTGATTAAGAAAAACACCAGGGTCAGTAATATTTCAGAAACAGATGTTATGTTGGCAGATGCCCGTCCTGATAAACTTTTTTACCAGACTGGTGAGAAAGTTAATGGTGCGGTTACTATTTCTAATCCGACAAAAGAGGCGAAAGCCGTACAGGTACGCGCCTGGTTGGAGCAGGGATTAGATAATAAAGCGGTCATACAAACCAAAGATGTTGCCATGACACCCAATAGTTCGCAAGTGATTGTTTTCACCTGGGAAGCAAAAGATATTGTGATGTATGGACAATCATTGAATGTGGAATTGCTGACGGATGGCAAAGTGTTAGCCACCGGCGGCGATTGTTTCAGCAGTGCAAGCAACGTATGGCGGGTTGGCTTAGCCGGATCGCATCCGGTGGCATGGACAGCAGAGCATGTGAAAGATAATGCCGGTATAGAGCGCAGCGTCGATAATTTTCGCGATAATTATATTAACACATTTGAAAAGTTTTTTTGGGCACCGGATGATTTCGCCAATATGACACCGGACAAGCCGGAATGGTATTCCGGTCAGGCTCGTTACCATGAGAATCTTGAACGTCTTAAACACATGTGTGATTACGGGAACAAGATTGGGGTGTTACCAACTACTTATGGCAAGAGCATTGGCAGTGGTACTGCCGCCCGAGATTTTATCCGGGCCAGTCCTGAGATGGTATGGGGATATGGCGGAGTAATGTCCTTTATTCCTGATACTGAAGAATTGGCAAAATGGGATATTGTACCTGAAAAACCGTGGCAATCCACCGCATGGGCCAACTACAATATGAATGACCCGGCAGTAGTTCAGCATGGCATAAATCAAATAATTGCCTCATCAAAACAATTCGGCTGGGCCGGGGTTCGATTTGACGGGCATTTTCAAGCGAGAACGGGCAAAAATCGCGTTGGCGATAAAATAGTTGATTTTTCTGCTGATGATGCTGACAAACAGACAGCGGCAAACCAGAAAACGCTGAAAGAACAAACATTAAAAGTTTTCCCAAATTATGTATTTGGTTATAACTTTGCCAATTGCACCCTTGACCAGCGATTTCAATCCAACCTTCGTGAATCAATCGAGTTGTGCCGTGGCGGCGGGCATATCATGGACGAATATGCAAAGCAGAATGATGGTAGCAACCACCCCTATCGCAAGTGGGCAGATTTCAGTGAATTGATGGTTAAACAAACCGAGCAGGTACGTCGTCTGGGCGGCGAATTATTCCCGATGGTTGCCGGCGGACAGGTTGGCATGTACCAGACTATATTTACATTGTCGGCAGGCGCGCATCCTAACAATAATTACATACCCCGAAATTTATCCCGTTTTGCCACTCGATATGGTGAATTACTATGGAAAGAAAAAACTCGCTATATCTGGAATCCGCTGGGGATGGTTGTTATTACTCCCGGTGTCATGTGGGAGAACTATGTGCGCGAACAGCAAATTGATAAAGATCACAAAAGATTGGTTATACACATGATAAATCCTCCATTGCAGGATACCGCGACAGAAACCGCGCGACTGGAGAAAGAAATCAACACGCGTCAGCAAAGATGGTGGCAGATAAAAATGGACGCTGATAAGAAAAAAATTAAGCCTGATTTCACAGAACTGGATAAATTGCCGCCGATTCAACTGGAACCAGCACCGCAAAAAAATATACCTGTCAGGATAGTGCCGGAAGCATTTGACGGAAAGTGGGATGCAACCAGGGTATTATTGCTCTCTGCAGATGATGGATCAAAAACTGAATTAAAAATGGATAAATCTGACCCGTATTTCTGGGAAACAGTAGTGCCAAGTTTAAAATATTGGTCGATATTAGTAATAGAAATGGAGAAAAAATAATGTATAAAAATATTTCATTTACGATTTTAATATTAATGTTTCTAATATCTTTACCAACTATTGGATTTGCGGCATCCATCAAGGCATTGCCGGATAACCCGAATATGATTGAAATGAAGAACGATTGGGTGACGGCTACTATCGATTTATCACGCGGTGCACGAGTGGCATCATACCTGTATAAAGGTTTTGAAAATCAGGATGTTGTGTTTGAATATGCCGCCGGTAATGGCGGGTTATTTAAAGATTTGTGGACTATTCAGGGATGGCCGGGTGAGTTTGATAAACGACAATTCGAATCGCAGATAGTTAAGAACGAAAAGGATGAAGTGGTACTGAAAGTGTGGACCACGTCAACAGGCAAGTTTAACAATATTCTAAAAGATACTTTATCTGATTTGTTATTGGTAAAGACTTTCACCCTGAAGCAAGGCGACCGCGCGCTTTATCTGAAAGTTGAAATTACCAATAAAGGCGACAAAGGAAAACGTCCGGCATACTGGTTCCAGAATGCCCTGGATTTTGACGGTGAACGAAAAAACAATCTTTACTGGCGCCCCACCCGACATGGCATTGATATGATTAGCCAGACCGTTAATTCCGAATATGGCTACTGGTATGTTGCCACCCCGCGCGCAGGTTGGCATGGTGTGACCAATGCAAAATTAAAACGCGGTTTGATGTATCTGATGGATTACAACAGCACATTGCAGTTATACGATTGCTGTGCCGCAAATACTATTGAATGGATGTATAACGACACCGCCATACCGGTTGGCAAAACATGGGTGACTGATATTACCATGATTCCGACAGAAGGATACGCCGGCTACCGACATGGCGACAAAGATATCGTCGCGCATTTTGAAACAGCGGAATCACCGGCGGGACTATTAATTGATCATGTTATATCCGCATCCAGTTCGCCTTTAAAAGATGTCACTGTTAAGACGAAAGTTATAGGCGCGAAAGATAAATGGGAAGTTGACGCGCCGTCTATCACCGTACCTGAATTAAGTTTTTCGCCATTGCAGCGACAGGTAACAGTCACCGGGATTGGCGCGATGCCGTGTGTAGTGCAGGTGACCGTAAGCGGTACTGATACACTTGGTAAAAACAAGACTGTATTTTATGAAGATTATTTTGGCGGCAAGGTTGGCCGAAATCTTAATTTAGAGATGCTGCAGCCATATTATGAGTTTACCGCACCACCCAAGGTTATTCAATATCTGAAACCTGATGTCATAAAACTCCAGCAAAATGCCAAACCGCGGATATTATTCGTTCGCGGATTATGGTCAGATTTTCAGGGTGTTGATGAAGCCATTAAGAAAATGGGTGATGTCGAAGTGGTAAATGCCTGGATGAAACAAGCGGCCCTGGGTGAAACCCTGGGCAATTTCCCGGCGTCATACGAAGAATTATTATCATACAATGTCATCATTCTGGGCAATGTCAGTGGCGGCATGCTGGGTGACATCGGCCAGGAAATGCTGGCGGATTTTGCCCAGGCAGGCGGTGGTATTTTATTCCTGTCCGGCGATCGTACCTACGGCCAGTCCGGTTTCTCTAATCCGAATTTCACTCCATTGATTCCCGCAACTTTCAAAAGCGGTGGTGATTACGCCAAATTGCCAAAACCATCGGTCTTATTGGTAAAAAGCGAAAATCCGCTGGTAAAAGGTTTACAGTTCCCAGCGACTTCAATGGTTCTATACACTCATGATCTTGCCGATACGAAAGATTCAGTAACTCTGCTGGCATATAATGACGGTCGACCTGCGGCGATAGCAAGTGCGCCGGGAAAACCCAAAATGGTGCTGGTGACAGCACTTCCATTCGGCAAAGTTCCTGATGGACAGTTGCTATATTACCAGGAACCAGTGTGGCATGATTTTCTTACCCATACATTGTCGTGGCTTGCAACCGGAGATAAAAAATAAAATGTCTAATAGATTACTGATGACTGGTCAGACGCGTTCTGAAATGCAGGCGAAGTTCTGCAATCCATCGGAACCGTTGAGTACTTATTGGAAGCATTTTTTGCTGTTGGCACAGCAAAATCCTTTCTGGTTTTCATCATACAGCGTACTTGCTTTTGTTGTTACCGAGGAAGATATTTATCGTCAGCACGCTCGTGATTTATTTTTACGTTTCACCCGGGAAAAAGATGCTGGCTTGCTGACGAAAGAAGTGCAGTTTCATACCCATACCGCGTCCGCGCCGCTGGGAAGAATGATGGCATTGTATGACTGGATTGCGGATACTGATTTGCTGACCGCAGATGAAGATGCAGATTTTCGCGCCGCGGTGCTGGATTACGCGTCGCTGGTATCTATGCAGCAACTGCAGGGACGCGCCAGAAAGTTTGACAATCAAGTGTTTTCCAATGCCTTTGGTGCCGCGGTTACCGGTTATGTGCTGGGCATCAGCCGCGGCGACAGTCCTTTGGCGCAGCGATTATATGCTATCGGCATGGAATCGCTGCTGTATCAGTTTGGCAATTTGCCACCCGGTTGCTATTCCGGTGAAGGCAGCACTTACCACATGCAGGTGGTAATTCCATTATTTACCATGGCAGGTGCATTTGTAGAAGAAGTTACCGGTCTGCCGCTTTATCAGCGCGGGGTGTCACCGGCTTTCGTGCCGTTGCGTGATTGGCTGGTGATGGCGCGTGATCTTGTCGGTCCCGGTGGTTTGCTGCCGGGTTGGGATGCCTACGGAGTCTATCATAGCCAAGTTCGTTCATACCTGGCATATCTGGCGTTGCGGGATAATGACATAGACGCATTGGCGCTAATCAGCGACGCGAATATGTGGTATTCATTTTCTCATATAGCCTGGGAATTTGATGACCGGATGTGGACGCTGGTATGGTGGCCGGAAAATATAGATTCCACAACTATTTGTCCGTTTTATCCGTGGATGAATAGCAGTTCTGTCGGCGCGTTGCAGCATGCCGGCACTAAAACAAGGCTGGTGCAATATTGGGATGAATGCGGCGGTGGTGTGTATAACGGACGTGGCAATGTTAACCCAAATGCTATTGATTTACAGTCCGGTGGTTTGCCATTGCTGCTTGACGGTGCACCTGCTATTTCACCGGATTTTTTAAATATTGACCGTGAATCCATGCTGAATTATCTGCCTGCCGGAGTATTGGATGGCTTGCGAAAAATGATGGGACAGCCTGATACAGCAGATGGGATAGACGCCGCTTTGCGGTATGCCATTTGCGGCAGTATCGGCGAGAGCAATTCTCTGGTTATTGATGGCGAAAACTGGTATGTTCCGCTTCATCCCGCGGCGGGCAAAGGTCTGGCGCTTCATGATGCTGGCGGATTGCAGGTGATAGAGAGCGACGCGGTTGATTATTATCGCGACCGATATGATGTAACGCGCACAACCCGTATATCTGCCTTGATTGATGGACGAATAATATTGTCGCTGGATGATTGGATATCACAAACACCGCATAAATTAACCTGGCAAGCCTTTACATGGCCGGGAGCAATACAAAATGGCAATGCGATAAAGGCAGATATCGGCAGCCAGATGCAGCTTGATTTATTGCTCGGGCAAGCGGGGGAATGGGATTTAACTCAGGTGCCGGGTTACCCGAAATATCCAGTTAATGGCTCTACCCGCATAGAATATAACTTGCCGAATGCCACGACAAAGTCGCGGGTTTTAATGGGAATGGTGATACAAAACAAGCTTGATACCGGCGTGGATATCTCGGATAAATGGGTATTAACTACTGATTGCCATGAATGTAAGACTGTTGATTTATCATCATTTTATCTGACAGATAATTTGCCGTCAGGAAGTAATTTAACTTTTACCCGATCAATCAATCTCTCAGAAAATGATGATAAAAATCTTTACTTGCGCATTAATTCCGCAACATTATCTATAAAATTAAATGTTAACGATATTGATGTTCCGCTATGTTACGAACAGCAAAATATGGAAATTCAAGGCGCAACCAGCGATTTCGCGCATATCTTTAATATTAGTTCGGCATGCCGCAATGGTGAAAACAAACTTATCTTAACATTGAACTCATTTCATGGTGAATCTATTCAGGGACCAATTACACTGCATCGAGTAGTCACGGTGAAAGAAGTTTCATTAACTCCTGTCGAAAAAAACCAGTGGCTTGTTGCTGTGGGTGCAGATAAATGTAACATTTTAATGGCAAACGAAAGCGGACGGGTGAATTGGCTATCTGGGCAGACTGACGCAAGACATGCTGTATATACCGCAAATGGCGAGTTGTCACTGGCGGGAGTATCTTCCGCTGATTTCCCGGAAATGAAAATATCTGTGAAATCCAACCTGCCGATAGACGTTGCTTTTACTGATAATTCTGTACGTTTCGGCATATTGCCGAACAATTCCAATGTAATAATCCGCATAGATAATGCCAAAATTGTCATTAACGCAACCGCGGTATTGCAAATATCCAGTTCAGCAATTGGAAAAACATTGGCATGTCGCATGGGTGATGCCTGCGAGTGCATTGTTAATGGCAAAACAATGGGCAGACGTGGTGGTACTGGCGACCGATTAGTAGAATGGCAAATATCTGACACTTACAACGGCGCTGAAATAATTGTAGAGTCTGCTGATGATGTGTATAAACTAACGAATAGTCTGCCAACAGATTTAGATGATAGAATAATTTCATTGTTACAATCAAATGACTGGCGCATACAAATGGCAGCGGCAGACATTGCAGGAGTTTTTGATATTCAGACCGCTATACCGGAATTACTGCGGTTGCTTGCAGAAGAAGAAAACAAACCACCACATCCTCCGTTAATAAAAAGCTGGAGTTTCTCCAAGATGAACTCGGCTCTGGAAGATGGTGTGGATAAAACACCTGATTTAACCATTGACCCGGTAGAAGGCACCAAACGGTATCGGTTGAAACGCGCGTTGATTACCGCGTTGGGTCGCCTTGGTGATAAACAGGCTGTTGAACCACTTGAAAATATAATGGCGTGTGGTGATGATTTCTTCCCCGCTTTGGCGCAGGTGCCAATAGCATTAGCCCGGTTGGGGAGCGAAAGCAGTATTCCAATACTTGAAAATAACTGGGATTATGGTGAAGTTAATGTACGCATCCATGTCCATCTTGCGCATGAATATATGACCGGCAAAATCAGTAAAACTGACTTTGAAAAGCAGGTAAACCCAGCGTAAGTTATGATAGAGCATTCGCTTTTCAAATAGAACTTTACTTAAGTATGGTCGCTGAGCCTGTTGAAGTGACATTAAATGAAAGCCTTGATATAAGAGGAGATTGCAAAACGTGCTAATTATATAATCAACCAAACCACCCCCTACCCCCTCCTTGTCAAGGAGGGGAGTTATGGTAGTTACTTGATAAAATAATGGCTTTTTAATAATTAAAACCTTCATTTTTAAACTCCCCTCCTTAACAAGGAGGGGTGGCCGAAGGTCGGGGTGGTTTTCGACTACCACAAGACTGATACCTAAACATTAAAAAAATCAGGTTTTATAAGAGCCTGATATAAGTTAATCATTTAATTTGAGGTGTTATTATGAATGAAAAACCTGTATATGAAATATCTCGTACAGATATTGTTCCTGAACTTGACGGGTGGCTGCAATCACCATGTTGGCAAACAGCAAAATGGGTAGAGCGTTTTCTTGCAATGGATACCTGGCAACCAGGTAAACCAGTTGCGGCAGCACTGTTGTGGGACAATGACTATCTGTATGTCGGCATTAAAATCAGCGAACCACAAATGGGGATGCTGCATACCGGTAATCTGCCAATTCGCGCTGATGATATTATTGAATTATATCTTGATGTCAATGGAACCGGACAGGAACATTTTGTATTGAGCATTAACGCGTTGGGCGAAATTACCGCGGATAAATGGCTGATAGATAATCCCGGTTGGGGAACACGGCATCCATTCATATTAAACAATGTTAAATGCGTCTCGAAATTAACAGGCAGCGGTTGGCAAATAGAGTTGGCCGTTCCATTTAACGCGCTTAATATCACCGCGCCGAAAACGAACGAAAACTGGCATGTAAATATCTGCCGAATTGACCACTCAGCTTATCAATGGAGTTTCTGGGCACCTGCCGACCCGGTTGAACACAGTTATGAAATATTGACCGTTGTTCAATTTTCAGATAATACAAATGAAATGCCGGCAAATATTGAAAATAAGCCGGAATGGCCGCAACAACCGCGGTTTGCCATGCGTGGTTTCATGTATGATACCAGCCGCGGATCAATGATTTACACCCCGGAATACTGGATACAGCGATTCCCGTGGCTAAAAGAACAGGGGTTCAACACCTTTCTGCTTTATTTTGAAAATCATCTAAGTTATGAAAAGCATCATGCTTTTGCACCGCCGGGTTCATGGACACTTCAGGATTTAACTGATGTCCAGAAAGCGGGATTGGAATATGGCATCGATGTAATACCGGCCCAGACATCCATCGGTCATTGCACCGGCATCCTCACTCACCCGGAATACGCGGAAATGGCAGAAGAAGGCAGTGACAGTTACCAGTTTTGTACTTCGCATCCAAAAAGCTTGCAGGTATTAACGGAAATATTTGATGAATTGGCGTCAAAATCGCAATCGCCATATATCAGTATCAACGCTGACGAATCCGCGTATCTCGGTCTTTGCCCGCGCTGCCAATCGGCCTTCCCCGGATGGTCAAAAGGAAAGATTTTCCAGCACCACATAATGCCGATATATGATGTTATAAAATCCCACGGCAAGCGAATGATGATGTGGGATGATATGTTATGGCTATATCCTGAAGCCGTAGAAGGCTTGCCGCGCGATATTATTTTACTTGATTGGCATTACAGCCAGCATCGCCGCTACCCATCTATAGACCATTGGCGGTCTTTAGGATTTGATGTGATTGTTTGCCCGGGAATGTATGCGGTGGAAAACGCTTTTTGGATTGCCGACCATGGCGTGGAAAGCGGAGCTATGGGCATTATCAATACCTTGTGGGAAGACCACAGCCTGCCGATTGGCAGTCGCTGGCAGCATTTTATGGCGACATCATGGGCGGCGCACGCACCTGTACCGTCTGATATAAATAATTGGTACGCACAAGCCGGCGAGAAGCTATTTGGCGCGGGTGGTGAACGTATCGGCCATTCGCTGGCAGCCCAGGATAATCTGAAGCGCACCGGACATCCTGTATCAACACCTATGTTAGAATGGAAGGCAATATGCCAGGCAATCGATGAAGCACAACAACTGTTGAATACCTGCAATATCAGTGGTATTAACAAAGAATTGCTGGAAGAATTTATTTATTCACGGCGTTTAATGGCATTACAGACACAGGTTGAAACAAACAGTAAATTAAACCCAAAAACTCGCTTGGAAATAGAAACAGAAATGGCGATATTGCGAAACGAAGGTTTATCACGTTGGGAAAAACAATGCCGTGTACCATCACAAAAACCGGCATTTCTGGAAAGATATACCGCAATCGAAAATGAATTGGTGAAAAAAGATGAATAACAACAAAAGTATCAGATTATCGACTGCCCATTTTCAAATTGAAATCAGCAATTCCACCGGAGCGATAACCAGAATATCTCACCCTGATGATGTTTATGACATGAACTGGGTATCTACCAGCGGAGAAAATCCAGCTTTTCTCGACTCTCACGGTTGGGGGTTGGGGTTTCTTGCCGTGCCGGGTGGCAATGGTCCACAACGCTGGCAACAAGTAAAGAATATCAAGATTGAAAATAATACTGCTGTCAGCCAATACCTTGTTGGTAATATTGAAGTTACTGTTACCCGGATATTGAATGATAATCATTTAGATGAAAGTTTTGAATTCCGTAATCTATCTGAAAATGAACAGCCCATCTGGGGAATCGGTCTGTATACCCCATTTAATGATAATTACCCAGATGCTGGCACCTGTATTACACGTCGCTGCAATGCTCATTTATGGTGTGCCGGCAACACGACATACGCTTGCTGCTTGCGCATGGGTGGTATCGCGCCGCACCTTGGTATGGTATTAACAGATGGTTATATCGGCGGTTACAGCATCGAAGGTCGCGGACTAATGCTTGGCGGTTCTAATCTACGCGGAAGCATGGTGTTAAATGCCAATGGTCTTACTCTATTACCCGGACAGGTACATCACATTGCATGGACTTCTTTCTGGCATCAAGGTTGGGATGATTTCTTTGCACAGGCACGTATTATCCCCAATTTCATTGAAGTTCAAGCTGACCATTATACATATATCACAGGAAATTCTCCAATAATTACCTTGAGTGATTCAACCGCGACGATAGAATCTCCTGTGGAAAAATCAGGTGAACAAACGCTAAAAATCAATTATGGCGCCGGTCGCGAAACATGGGTTCGCTTGCAGGCTATTGATAGCATTCAAAACCTTGTACGCAATCGCATAGCATTTATATTAAATAAACAACAGGTAAACGACATATCCAGTCCATACGATGGCGCGTTTGTCTGTTACGATAATGAGACTAAATCGCAATTACCACGCGGACATCGCCCTGACTTCAGTGAAAGCCGCGAACGATTAGGGATGGGAGTGTTGCTGGCGCAATCTCTTTGCCATTGGGATGATGATAAAATAAAAAGCGCGCTTACACGCTATCATAATTTCGTTCGCACAAAACTTCAACTGCCGGATGGCACCGTATTGGGACAGGTCGATGGCGATAGTCACCGGCTTTACAACTTCCCATGGGTTGCTCAACTGCATCTTGAACTATTTCATTCCACTGGTGAAAACAGCTATCTGGACGACTGTTTCAAAACTATTTGCGCTTATTATCGGCAAGGTGGAGACCATTTTTATCCAATAGGACTTCCAATAGTTGATGCCGTTAATACATTCCGTGCTGCCGGTCGGGTATCAGAGGCTGACCAATTATTGAATAATTTCTGCCGACATGGTGATAATGTAGTAAAAAATGGACTTAATCTGCCGCGTCACGAGGTTAATTATGAACAAACCATCGTATCGCCTGCTGTGCTGATTTCACTGGAATGTTACCTGCTGACTAAAGATAGGAAATATTTTGATTGCGTAAAAGAAATGCTGCCGGCACTGGAAGCATTCGGCGGAAGACAGCCTGATTATCGGCTTAATGACATTGCTATACGCCATTGGGACGGTTACTGGTTCGGCAAGCGCGAAACCTGGGGAGATGTATTCCCGCATCACTGGAGTGCCACAACGGGTTGGACCTTTTATCTGTATTGGCTGGCAACAGGAGATGAATCTTATCGCCAACGCGGTAGAGATATTCTGCTCAACAATCTTTGTTCGTTTAATGCTGATGGCAGTGCCACCTGCGCCTATATTTATCCTGACGCGGTAAATGGTGAGCCGGGACGTTTCGCAGATCCGCTTGCAAATGACCAGGATTGGATTTTAGTATTTCTAATGCTGGCAATGCGAATAGACCCGGAACTTGCATCAATAGTAATTACAAATACAAAAACCACTTAATAGTGTCAAAATAATCAATGCACACCTCTGGTGATTTTTGATATAATCACTGCATATTGGTACGATTCTAAGTTCAGTATTCTGGAGATTTTAATGATGCGTTTTTATTTTTGCTTATTAATAATATTTTCAACTTTGATAATGTCTGTTGCGGCGAATAACTGGGTGGATTTGCCGACAACAGACTGGCAGGGGAATTTAAAGGCGGAAGTTACCGGTATTAAGAACCCGATGACGGCTATAGTAGGTTATCCCACCCGGGACGCGTCGCCGCTGGCTATTGCCAGCGCGCAGGAATTACCCGCCGGAGTATATGAAATCAGGTTTACTTTGCGGCCATCGCATACAGCCGGAGCGGTGGCTTTCAACAGCGGGTTAAGGGTGAAAAATGATAACGATTCAATAGATTTTCCCGGTCAATTTTTCGCCCGGGTACATCAGCCGGAAACCCGCGTTATTAAAATCATAAAAACAAAACCCGGTTCGCTGAATCTGCGCCTGACCGCTTTTACCGATAATGTAATATTCCAAAACGCGCAACGGGATGCAAAAAATAAAACTGCCGGTGGTAACATACAGCCCGACGACCCGGAAGACAACAACGTCGATGAGGATCTTGGACTCTCGCCTGCGTCATCTTTCTATTACCTGCTGGACAAGGCGGAATACCGCATTTTGTCGCAAAGTGGCTGCGTTGCCCGGGTATATACCGACAAGATTCGTTATAATCCCGGCGACACAATGAAAGGTACTGTTACCTTGACTGATACCAGCGGCAAAGGCGGCGATGGCACAGTAAATTTATACCTGGAACATAATTTGAATGACAGGGTGAAAATAAAATCGCTTCCGGTAAAACTGGCGGCGGAGCCGCAGATATTGTCATTTGATACCGTTTTGCCAAAGGAAGAGTTGGGCTATGCACTAGTGGGCGAATATCTGTCAGCAGACGGCAAAGACCGTGATGAGAATGCCGAATATTTCAACATCGCGAAAAACTTCAATCGGGTAGCGTTATTTGGCAGCGGCGCTGGCAGTACCCGCGATGTCACTCTCGATGACGACACCGTGCGCAAGGCGGTCTCATATTCCCGTTCCGAATATTACAATGCCTGCGAATATTTCGCCTGGGCAGAAGATGATATGGTGGAAATGAGTCCTAACGGCGATTACTGGTTTTCGGGACAAACTAACTACCATATTAATAAACAGACCATACAAAAACAAATTCGCATTGCCCATGAACAAGGCATATCAATGGTCACTTACGGAAAGTTTGTCATGTCCGGCTATCCCGGATGGAAAACCGCTTACGATTATCCGAGTGACCACCGAAGCCAATATTATTATCCGGTTGGCATGTGGGAAGGTGTTAACAGCACCATTCTGGACCGGTTCCGCAACAAAGAAATGGTTCCATATTCCCCGCTGCCAACAATACCGGGAAATCCTTACTATATCTGGTGGCAGGAATTTATGCCGATTAACCCTGACGCTACCCCGCGAATGTCGCGTATCGCAGCTGAAGAGGTTATTCGTTCTGTAGATATGTTCGGTTGGGACGGCATCCGCTGGGATGGTCATCCGCGCGGCGGCGGGCAATGCGGCAGCAGCGGGAATTATGACCAGGCGGCGGCACGCCGCACACAATCGCTGGTGCGGTATTTCAAAGATATCGTCGGCGCGAAATATCCCAACTTTGGCAATGGATACAATTATCTGTTAATCGAACCAAAGAAAGATTACAACTGGGCAGTTGAAGATTATGAATTAGATGAATTATGCCGTGGCGGCGGTTTGCTGATGAATGAATCCATCGGCAATGCCTCTGCCGGCTGGACATTTGACACCATCGTCCGTAACCTGCAGGTTGAAGGTGATTTGTGCCGCGAACGTGGCGGGTATTACCTGGGCATCAGTTTTGCAAAATCCCCGCGGGATGTGATCATTGAAAGTGCGTTGTGGGCCGCCGCTGGCGCCAGGCCATACACAAACGCGATGAATAAATCGACACGGCGATATTGCACCCGCTACTCGCAATATACCCTGGACGAAAATCTGCGCCGTCTGACAACCCCGGAAAAAGTATTGGCTCCGCAAACAGAAACAAAGCTGTGGTGGCAGCCATTTGTATACGAAACACCGTTAATTAATGGCAAACGGCAAATGATTGTCAACCTGCTGAACATACCACGACAGGCAAAACGCCCGGCACGCGACGGCGAGGTAAAACCTGAATGGGATATGCCGGCTGGTACAGACCCGGTTACTTTTGCGTTCACCTTACCCGCTGGCATTCGCGCCGTCAGTGCCAGCATGATTGACCCGCGAACGCTGGAAATTATGCCATTGACGCTAAAAGACAACCTGTTGCAGATACCGGCTATCGCCATTTGGTATGTCGTAGTGATAGACCTTACCGTTGACGCAAACGCGCCATCGCTGGCGTCACTTTACGGTTCTCCAAAAACATTTGGGATATTGCGAACAGACTTGAAAAGTGACAGAAAACCGGAAGTTCTGCTGGACCCCAAACGCGAGATATGGGAAGTGAACAAGGATATGTCGGTACTGGCTCCCGATTGGAGCACGAAAAACGATGAAGAACAGAAAACTGTTGATGCGCTGGGTTGGGATGAACACAACGCGGCAGTTCTCAAAAAAAGAGATAATAACACCGCAGATGATTATATAAAAGGCTGGTGGCATGGCGGTTCGCTGCCCGCTGATTTGAAGTTGAAGGATAATACTATCGCGTTTGGCGATTTAACCCCGCGCCGCAATGGCCGGTTCGATATCTATTACGGGCGCGGCGCCATGGATTACCGGTTGCGGATGCCGGCGATTTTTGCCGGACTTGGCAATTTCACCGCTTATGACGCACCGTTATGGGGTGCATTAAAACAATCTCCCAACATGGGAATAGGCGGCAATATGCCCTGGTCGCAATATCAAAACTTTGACATGCTGCTGTTCACCGGCATCCCGCATTGCGCAATTGGCGCGGAAAACGCGTATGGAATGTCAGAATATGTAAAAGCCGGCGGTTCAGTATTTTTCACCGGCGGTGAATATGCCTTCGGTAAAGGCGGCTATCAATATACAGTGCTGGAACGCGAGTTGCTGCCAGTGCTTTGCGTGGAAACTGTCGATACCCGTGTCAGTGCCGCGCCGCTTGCTTTAGAACCGGGAAAAGATTTTGCTGAATTGAAATACAAGGCAGATTTTACCGCCAAACCTTCATTCTGGGTATGGAATCAGGTCGCGCTGAAAAATGACCCCAATATCAAAATTTTCCTAAAATCCGGCAATCGTCCCATTCTGGTGGGATGGCAGGTCGGCAAAGGTCGCGTCGCATGCCTGCTGATTGACCATCGCGGTAAATCGGACAAAGATGCCACTGCTTTCTTTGACTGGGCGGATTGGCCGGGATTGGCACGTGCAGTATTTGCCTGGCTGACACCTGATGCCGGTAAAGTAGATAAAAAAGTGCTGAAGGCCGACCTGCCGGAATTGCTGAAAACGCTTGCGGAAGATACCGCGACCGATGTGTCAATAAAAGAAGTGAAAAGCAATGATGATCCCGGCGACGCGGAAGATATCGCCGCTGATGATGCCGGAATGATACTTAGCGATAAGGCATTAAAAAAACGCATCCCATTATTAAAGCAGATATTGCAGGGAGAAGGCGCGGAAGCAGGATTAGCATTGGCTGAGCAATCGATAAAGATTGGCAACTTGCCGGAAAGCCTGCAGCAGGAATTAATAGATTTCACATCCCGAAACCGCCCCGGCGAGAAGTTGGAAGAGATTGCCACACCGGCAGTCGCCAGTGCCAGTGCAGTGGCGCGCAACGCCGCAATTCAACTGCTTGGCATGGCAAATGGTCCGGCATTTCTGAAAGTAGTGAAAAACCCGCCCCATGCCGAAGACGCTAATTTATATAACCGCGACCGCGCAATCGCCTTTGGGGTAATATTTTGCCGCACCGCAGATTTGGCTGATGAAGGAAAATTGCGGGTAAAACGCTGGAATGATATGGAGAAACAAGTAATAGACAAGTGGACTGACAAGAAAGGCTTCTCCCTTGCCGCGCCTGAACATCCAGGCCTTGACGCAGAAGCGTTATTCCAACGGGTGGCATGGCTGGCATATCTTTCCCGTATTGACGCAAAAAGTTATGGCGCGCAATTTGCCCGGGAATGGCTGATGACTGCCGAATACCAGGATTACTGCGACCGTACCATCAGCAATTTGTGGAGCGATGGAATGTCGCCATTTGAAAAGAAACGCGCCATAGTAAAAGGCGAAGAATGGGGTCAACTGCGCGGCCTGCTGGGTCGATTGCGCGAGGCAACCCGTCCGGATATCGAAGCGCTGATAAAAACCCAACCCGACGCTGTTGGCGATGGTTTCCGCCAGGCCCATTTCACCCTGGAGTTCCGTACCGCTATGAACCTGCTGGGCAGCCAGGACGCAAAAGTCACTGCCGCCATTCTTGAAAAACTAAGAACAGCAGAAAATCCCGACCTGGCAGAATTTGCCAATGCGCGGTTGAATGCCGGATTAAAATAGTATTCAATACATCTAATATAATAGGTTATTAATATTCAGTCACCGTATGGAAAGGGACGCAAGTCCGGCTCGATTCACATCAAAGATATCACTCCGGGAACACCAATCTCCTGATTGGCAAATGGTTAAAATGATGGATTCCGGGCAAATCAGCCGGACTTGCGTCCCTTTCCATACGGTGACTATACATTTTTACAATTTAATATTTCATTTCAACTTCGGAAATACAGGTTTCTTTTCAATTCCGCGTTGCCCATGTGGTATGGCAAAGCACGCAAAATACCCCATCCTCTCCATTCAGCAGTATCAAAAGCAATCATTATTTCGCAATCTCTATTTTCATCAGCACACATTCGCAGGATCCCCACGAATAATGCCGAAGTTGCTGCCTGACACGGGTAAAGCCCAACGAGGAGTAGTATTGCTCCAGAAAACCCGGCGCACAATCAAGATACACCGCCGTGTGCCCGTGATCAGCCAGCCAGCGCAACGCGTGCTCGATGGTCAACTTCCCGAGTTGGCGACCATGAAACGCGGTGGTCAGCGTGCTTAAATACCGTGTGTTCGGTGAGGAAATATCGCCGGTCCAATCGTCCGGGACATCGGCGCGGAGTGAGACAATCGCCGCCAGCATGCCTTCAAGGAATAGTCCAAAATTCTCCCCGCGCTTCTGCCGGCCCGCATAATCTTCCCGAGGCAATGGGGTATGCCACTGGTTAATCCTCCGCGACCGCAACCAGGCTACGGTATCGAGAATTACCTGGTATCCAGCGTCCTCTTCGTCAGCCTGAAGGCGGCGGAACTCCACGGCAGGTTTCATATAACGCCGGAGCACCATCCCAACGGAATGAGTCATCCCGAAGCGCTCGTAAAACGGTTGCAGATGCGAGTCACAGGTGAGATCGACACAGGGGTATGCCCGTAACTGATCAAGCATCCGTCGCACAAGTTCACTCCCGATACCTTGTCTCTACCATGCTGGCAAAACCTCCAGCTGCGGGATGAACGCTGCCTGCACGCCGTCGGTGATGGCAGTGATGAATCCGACTACCCGTCCAGAATCGTCATCCATTGCCAATACCACATGATTGCTTCCTCGAAGAAGTGAAAGGTGCTCCTCCGACGAACTTGGATTGCGCCATCCCACGAAAAAGCCGTGTAATTGTTCTGATGTTATATTGGTTGTGTTATCGAGATAATGTATCATAATTCCCACACGAACATCACATCATCCGTATTGGTACGCGTGCCACCCAGTGCTTCATACATTCGCATAGCCGGCATATTCGATGCATTCGTGATAACATACAAACTTCCGCATCCCGTTTCAATTCCTAACTGCTGGAAACGTCGAATCAATTGGCTGCCGATTCCCTGGCGGCGATGTGATTCGATGACGTCAATCGAGAATAGGAAAAGCATTGGCTTTTCCACATCCCAACGCTGCTGCACATAACCGATGAGTTGACCTATAGGTTGCCCCTTAATCTCAGCAACGATAAGAATATTGTGATCATCCGCGAGAAATCCTCGAAGATGGTCGTCTGAGATACCCATCTCCCAGAATAGAGCGCAATTAACCCGGGCACGTTCAACATCATTCGGCAGCAAACGCAAAAGAGATAAATCATCGGTATTAATAATAGGTTCCATTTAAATAATCCTCCAATCAATGGGTATCCGGCAGATTGGCTTCAATTACTCTGTATTCTACAGAAATTTTCAGGCGTTACAGTGTAACCTACTGCCAATTATCTTTCCCGCAAACATCCCATTATACCTTTCTTCACCAGCGGGTACTGCCACTCGGTATTTGTAATTTAAGAATGATGCATAATGTTTGTTCCTCTAACCTAATATAAATTGGAAACGGTTTAGTTTAAATATTTTCATTTCAACTTCGGAAATACAGGTTTCTTGTCAATTCCGCGTTGTCCATGTGGTATTCCGAAACAAGAGAAAATACCCCATCCTCTCCCTTCAGCAGTGTCAAAAGCAATTATCAATTCATGCTGGCCTGTTGTCATATTCAAATCGACAAACGAGCGTCCGGGCATGGCTGGGTTAATAGCATCCGGCACGGTAAGTACCGACTTGCCATCGAAAAACAGTTGGCAGCCGCCGTCGTGACCCAGGAAAAATCGCCATATTCCATCGCGCGGAACTTCAAAAATATTACCCAAATATAATATGCCGTCTTGTGAACCGGCTTCTGAATGTATATTAAGGAAACTGTTATCTTCCTGTATTGTTAATTTATGCCAACCAAGGGAAACTGATAATGATACCGCTGGAGCATTTGCCACAGTAACGTTTTTTTCTTGCAATGCAGATACCTGCCAGCTTTTAATTATCGGTGACACCCACTTGCCGGAAAGCTCGACCGGCTTCATCTCCGGCACTACCGGACCCATATTGAAATATTGTACCGGTGCAGATTTGAATGTTAACTCAACAACACCTACTCCCGCTATTGAATCGGGGCATTTCGCCGGCAATCCGCAAATCACCAGACGGTCATCTTGCTGATTAAAGGTAAGCTCCGGACCGTTTGGATAAAGTTTGGCGGATAGAAGCTTGCCATGAATAGCACCTAAAGCCAATTTTTCTCCCGGCCAGCGTGAGCACCAGTAATACACCTTATTTCTCTTGCGTGTCCAATTCCCCATTGCTGATACTATAGACGAGACAGGTTTAACATCACCATAAATTATCTCGCCATAGGTATCAAGCCATTGTCCAACTTTATCAAGACGCTCAATTGCCTCGTTCGGCACGCTGCCATCCGGCAATGGCCCTATATTCAATAATAGATTTCCCGCACCAGCGGTACAGGTACGCAGCATATCCAATACTTTTCTCACTGAATGCCAATCTTCCGGCGGGGTTTGCTGCCATCCCCACGATCCGTTAAATGTCATACATGCTTCCCATGCGCGGCCGCCGGTTGCTGCGGTAATATGTTCTTCCGGGGTGCCGAAATCCTCTGCCAACTGCGACCGGTCATTAATTATTATCTCCGGCTGCAATTTTCTAACCATGGCATTAAGCTCATAGCTTTCCCACGCTTCCGGGGTAGCCAATGGCCAGGAAACATCATACCAAAGAATATCAATTTTGCCGTAATTGGTCATTAATTCCCGAACGCATTCGCGGGTAAAAGATGTAAAACGTTTGCGGGCATCCTCATCATGCATACAGCGAATTCCATCTGGATGGTGCCAATCCATCAGTGAATAATAAAAACCAACCCGCAATCCGGCTTCCCGGGCAGCCTCAACATATTCCCGAACCAGATCGCGTCCTGGTCCGCGTTTCACCGCGTTATATTCAGTTTGTTTGGTATCCCACAAACAAAAGCCTTCATGGTGTTTAGTGGTCAGTACCATATATTTCATGCCGGCACGTTTTGCCAGTGCCGCCCACTCGCGGGCAAATCCCGGTTTAGGATGCCAGCTATCCGCCAACGGTTCATACTCGGAAGCAGGTATTCGTTCCAGGTTCATCACCCATTCGTTGCGTCCAATTTGGCTGTATAATCCCCAATGAACGAACATTCCAAAACGCGCTTCACGCCACCATTGCAAACGCTTGGATTGAGTTTTTACTACATTGTTGAGATATGCAGTTTTGTTAAAAGGTTTTGTTTTCATAATTCTCTCATTTTCAATTTAATGGTTTTAAACTTACAGCACGCAAATTCATCAGAATCCCGGGATCAAGAATATATGGTTTGATGGTAAGGGTATGTACTCCCGGACTTAAGTTGAATGCTCCTGCCATTGTATACCAATCAAAACGACCATGTCGACCGCTTAATGGCACACTGGCGCGTAATTTTTGTCCGGATACCGTCATCTCAAATCGTCTGCCATAGACATTCAGCGACTCGGGGTTGTTAAACTCAAATGAAGATTGATAACGACCGGCATGTTCTACCTTAAATGTCCATTCTACACTGTCTACAATCCGTGACCACCCTATAATACGTCCACCTAATGCATCCGGCGACAGGAACAGGATCGGTTTATTGTCCGCATGTATTGTTTTCAGTTTAGCATGGTTAGCGGTTAATAGTATCGATTTTTCTATTTGCTGGCAAATAGCTTGGGGAATAAATTGTAGTGATTCATCAAATTCAAGCGCAACCACCTGTGGCAGAATATCTGCTGCTGGCAAATCAATAATCAACGACATTCCATTTTGCACGAAATGAACAGGTTCACCTGTTGATAATATTATTGCTGATTTTACAGATGTTTCAAATCCCCGTACTGCAAGTTGAGACGCAGGTCTGAATATATGCAGATAAACAGTATTACCGCTTTGTGTACTGACTCCCCATTCCTGCCGTCCGGTTGGACCTGCCTGAGTCTGGTAAATAGCATCACCATTCAGTTGCATCCATTTACCAATTACATCAAGTTGTTCAATGCTATATTTTGATAATGTCCCATCAGCCTGCGGTCCAAAATTCAGCAGAAAGTTACCGCCTAAACCTGCTGCATCGGATAATAAACCAAGTAATTCTAACGGTGACGCAAATAACGCCGGGTCATCAATTGGTGCAGTCCAGGTAGTGAATGCTGCTGAACAATGACATAGTTCCCATGCACGGTCAGATCCGTCTGTCGGCATTAATCCCTCGGGATTGCCGAAATCACCAGGGAAACCAGCACGGTCATTAATCAGAATGGCAGGCTGCAATCGCCGCATCTCATCTACTAATTCGCGAGATCGATATTGTTCTGCAGTCAAAAATCCACCATCAAACCAAAAAACATCAATTTTCCCATAGTTAGTCATTAATTCGCGCACCTGGGCATGAAGGTAATCTATCATACGATTATGCGCGGCCGCGTCATCAAATGGCTGACGCCACAGATTTAAATCTGACCAGACAAACTTTTCTGCCCATTCCGGATAATTCCAATCTACCCATGACCAGTATAGTCCGACGCGAATATCATGGCGATTGCAAGCGTCAACAAAATCACGAACAACATCACGGCGTGGACCTGTTTTAACAGCATTAAAATCGGTAGTATCGGTATCCCACAGACAAAATCCATCATGATGCTTGGTTGTCAATACCATATACTTCATTCCGGTATTTTTTGCTGTACGTACCCAGGCATCAACATCCAGATTTTCGGCTGTGAACTGCTCCGCTAACACTCGATAATCCTGTACCGAAATTTCATCAGCATTCATGACCCACTCGCCATTACGCTGCTGCGAATATATACCCCAGTGGATAAACATCCCTAATCTCGATTCAGTGAACCATTTCAAATGGTCTGTAGTTTTCATGTTTAATCCTTTTTATGTTTTTGTAATTATTCAAAATGGTAAATTTGGATTATATGTAACATAAATATATTAATTGAATACTGTATTAATAACTTAACGCTATTAATACAGTATTCATTTTTTTAAAAGAAGTAATTGTATTATACAGAAAATTAAATTTGAAAATTGTATCTAATATTTATTGTGCCGGATACCCGTAGAATCCGATTTCTGTAACATCGGTTGCGTTGGCGGCTCCAGTTCCTGTTGCAGGATTTTTATAATATATTGCCAGGTCCTTGACTCCTATTGGCATCTTTACTATTGTAGCTACGGGTGCTGTAATAGTTGTACTGCCTGCCCAACCATTAACATCGCATATTTTAAAGAAGTCAGATAATGCAGTTTTACCCGGCAAACGTCCACGCAGTTCCCATGTGCCAGTGGCAGCCACAGTAGGACAGTATCGTGGGTATATCGTCACTTTAGTTGGCACTATCGGCGGCACCATATCTGCCCATCCAGCTAAAACATAATAACTTACACCATTTGCATATAAACCATTTGAGGAGCCGTTTGTATAGTCGCATAATTGTTTAACATCACCCCAGGGACCAGCGGGGGTCGAATCAAATACCTTTAAAATGGCGTTTCCAAACTCTATGGCAATGCGATTACTTCCCTGTACAACAGAAATAACCTGAACAGGGGTGCGGTCTGCAGTCAATCCGATACCTTCGCGTGCCAAAGCGAATGAAGGAGTATCTGATGCTGTCACTGTAACTGCTTCAACTGATCCATCAACTTTTGAACATACTATACTTCTGCTGTGCCGTGGATCCAAAGTGGTATCCATAGTATCAGCAGAAATGGCATAAGTAGTACTATTGGTAGTATTTTTATAATCTGCTGTCAATAAAGTGTCAGATGGACTGGTTATCATACCTAATGCCGCATCAAATAAAGATGTGTTGTATCCGTAATCCGGCGCACCACCAGATGCTTTTGATGAATATGACGCACAATCCAGCACACCATTATCAAGGGAAATTGCTGTTGGCCACGGCGCATTGTTATTTGGCAGCAATAAATTATTATGATCCTGGGAATACATAGTTATGGCTGCCGCTATTTGCCGTTGATTGCTGGTACAGGTAGTTTGCCGAGCTTTTTCGCGGGCACGGGCAAATACCGGGAACAAAATGGCGGCGAGGATGGCAATAATGGCAATTACTACCAACAGTTCGATAAGGGTAAACCCTTTTTTAATTTTTAATAACGATTTCATAACTGTATTTCTCCCTTATAATTTATATTTATTCTTCAAGTATTGAATAGCAGCTCGCATTTCATATTCTGTCAACGTTTTGGAACTGTAAGCAATAATTTCTGCTACATTACCATTAAAGTGTCGACCGTAGGTTTGCATACCACCAAATACATTGACTTGAAACGATAATGGAGCAGTAGGTGCGGTTCCTTTAAGATTACTGTAGCGAGTACCTGCGTTGATTGCGAACGCGGTATCACTGGGATTACTGAATAAATTGTCAACAGAAAAACCGATAATCTGATATTTCGAGGTATCATAAGTACCTATTTTCTTATTTATATATGTTGTTGGCGAACTGCTGTTATTAAAATGTAGGTATAAAGGAAGAGGATTTGTTGAACCAGTAGTCAGTAATTCACCATCACCTCCAGTAGAACCATAACCACACATAAGAGTATTTTCACTGCCATCAGAATTTCCTGGTTTAATAACAAGAATTGCCGAACAAATATTAATACCAACTGACGGGGTGGTGTCTACAGTTAATACAGACCCGGTAGCCATGCTGGCATCACCTGAATTAAACTGTAAAACCGGACCGCCGGTGGGACCACCAGTTGCGCGATACGTGGGACCTGCTGACCACCAGGTACCTTGTCCGGTAGATGGACGGAATAGATTATTTGTCCCACCAGTGGTACTGAGCCATAGTGTTACTTCATCACCATCTGCTGCCGGAAGACCACCTGTTTTATAAACTGTGTTTGCTGCAGAAGCATCCAGACTTAAAGAATATCCGGATGGTATATATGCAAAATTGCCCAGTGCTGTGGTTGTCTCAACATGGCCGTCCGCAAATGATGCTACATACATGCTGTTGGGGTGTCGATACGAGATGTCATTCGGTTCATGCAGAATATTTGGGTAGAGTGATTTCGCCCGGATATTCCAGTCTGCGGTTAGCATAACTTTATCCGGTGATCCCAGGGTACCCAGAGCAACTCCGCCATTTGTCTCAAAATAGCCATAAGTATTCGAGCCTTTAGTGGTGGATTCCGCCGGGTCAAGTAAAACCCCCGGATCAAGTTTCAAACTACTCCAGACATCTGTCGTAGTTGGCATTGTTTCATCATGATCCTGGGCATACATTTGTACAGTAGCGGCAATCTGACGTTGATTGCTGGTACAACTTGTCTGATATGCCTTTGCCCGAGCACGGGAAAACACCGGAAACAGGATGGCAGCGAGGATGGCAATAATGGCAATCACCACCAGGAGTTCAATTAGGGTAAACCCTTTTGAATGATAATTTTCTTTCATAATTCTTCCCCTTTTTTATTGAAATTTTGCTATTGCTATTGCGCAATAGCAACAAGTTAATAAAAATTAAACCATAATAGCTTGTGATTGTCAATAGGTATTTTAAATGTATTTTTTTGTGGGTGGTGCAGTTGAACTGCGCACAACCAATTCACATGGCAGCACTACATGCTCAGGTGAATAGACTCCATCACGAAGATGCTTAAGCATTAGTTTAACAGTCTCGGCACCCATCAATTCAAAAGGTTGCTTTACACTGGTAAGGCGATTATCATGTGTAGCAGGATAAGGATGAGTATCATCAAAACCTATTATGCTGATATCTTCTGGAACTCGCATACCCGCAGCTTCAAGCTGATTCCAGGCATGGATAGCACTTGAATCATTCCACGCCTGAATAGCCGTAATATCTGTGTGTTGTTTCAGGTAATCTGGTAATAACACTTTCGTTGATGAATTATTTGAATATTCAGTTAATTGCAACAAGGTGTCAGGATTAATTTCTACATCTAACCAGCCATAATTTAATTCAAGAATTTTAACAAAATCGGATGAGTTCAATCCTTTCTCATTAAATGCCCGGGATACCCCATTCCATCGTTTATTCCAGATATATTCAGAATAGAGAGGTTGAAACATTAAAATATTTCGATGACCATTATCCAACAAGTGTTTCATCGCCTGGTAACTGCCATCTTCCTCATCTGCAACCACAGAAGAACATCCTGGTATATTCTGCAAATATGTAACTATCGGATGATTTTTTAATGCCGGAATGGATTTAATTTTTCTTATATGCTCAGAAATACCATCTGAATGAGTTGTAAAAAGAATACCATCAACATATCCGCGTTTTAAACTTAAAGATGGTTCAGAATGGTCCCATGGTCCTGCTGGAAAATTACATAATATTAAATCATATCCTTCCTGTTGAACTATTTTTTCAATACCAAGGAATAAATCAAGTTCATACGGATCGCGATTTAATCCAGAACTGCGCAGCAAAGCAATAACTTTATGTTGAAGTGATGAATTGAACCTGCGCTGCTGCATCATTCGTGCGGAATGTGAACGTTCCGGGTCATATCCAAGTTTTTCTGCCATATCCAATACGCGTTTTCGGGTTTCTGGACTGATGGATGGATCTCCGCGCAAAGCAAAAGATACCGCAGTCTGATGCAACCCGAGTTGAATAGCTATTTCACGCTGCGTTATTGGATGTTGCGATGTTGTATTATCTGTTTTCTTGCGTTGTGGCATGATGAGGATAATATATCATACTGATGAAAATATTTGCAAATTTTAAAATTACTTTAAAATGGTATAAAATACCTATTGACACCATGTATAACTACTGGTAAATTATACATATTTCTATTGCGCAATAGGAACTTTATATCAAAAGTAGTAAAGGTAAATTATGAAAAAATCTATGTATTCAAACTCTGGATTCACGTTAATTGAATTATTAGTGGTAATTGCCATTATTGCCATACTCGCTGCTATCCTCTTCCCTGTTTTCAGCAGAGCAAGAGACAAAGCTCATCAGACCACTTGTCTGAGTAACCAACGACAACTAGTTTCTGTTATTTTGATGAGTGCACAGGACCATGAGGAAACATTACCATTGAGTGGTACTGTGTGGACAGATATAAAAGTTGATGCTGATGTATTAAAATGTCCTAATGAAGATGGGCGCAAAGGGAATACATATGGTTATACAGAATCATTGTCTGGAAAAGCTATCGGTGCTGTCAATGACCCTGTAACAGAAGCAGTTACTGCTGATTACGATGTTTGGGGCGGCAGCAAGAATTTGCTTTCAACTTCTGCAGATATAAGTTATCGGCATGATGCCACAAGATATATAGTAAGTTTTTTGGATGGACACGCTGCGTTTACCAGCAATGCTATATTATTCAAATATATCCCTGCCGGTTATACCACCTGGATGGATGCAGGTGTTTCTGCATCCATGCTGAAAACCGGAAGTGTCCCTGCATTAAGCGGTGACCAGTTGATTGAATGGGATGGTTCACATGGCACTGTATCTACTTTCCCTTTGCCGAATCGTGTTGGATGGCCTACTAATGGTGGTGGACCCATACTAAAAGCATCCGCTATTAATAATCTTCCAGCTCTTCAATTTTCCCGCACTAACAAAAATGTTCTTGAAATGACGGGTGCCAGTTCAAATGGTGCAATAACATGTAAAACATTAGTCGTTGTCGGACAATATACAACCGCTGATACAAAAGACAATATGATGATAGGTGGCAACCGTGGCTGGCCAATGTTAATACGAAGCAGTCAATTTACATTTAATTTCTCAAAAATAAATGCCGGCGGCGGTTATGGCTATCCTGACGACGGTAACTGTGCGTATCAACTTAAGGTTGGTACAGCGGATAATAAACCGCATATATTTGTAATGACAAGTTATGGGGTACAGGCTAATAGCCTGAGTGGTGGATTTGTTAATGCTTATTGTTATGTAGACGGAAAAGTTACAACTGCTCCTGGTCCATGCGGTGTATTGTTAACAACTTTAGGGTTCTGCGGTAATGGGTGGATTAGTGTAAACGCAGGTGGAGACCCATTCTTTGATGGTTATATTGCTGAAGTGATGGTATATTCAAATGCATCATTAACTGTTGAGGAAAGCAATGCATTGGTACGTGTATTGAAAGAAAAATATAATATACCATAAAGAAAATTACATTAAGCAAAAAATACAAGGAGAATAGATATATGAATCGCAATTTCAAATATGGTTTTACATTAATTGAGCTGTTAGTCGTAATTGCCATTATTGCCATAATAGCTGCCATTTTATTTCCAGTATTTGGCAAAGCACGCGAAAAGGCACGCCAAACAGCATGCCTTAGTAATCTTCGCCAACTTGGGCAGGGACTAACGATGTATGCACAGGACCATGGGCATATTCTGCCAACGAATGATGGTCAGCCATGGTCTGTACAATTGGGAACTTATGCTTCGGGTGGTATTATGGATTGCCCATCTTATAAAAATCCTGCAGGTAGCGGAACACCGGAATATGGTTTTAACTACCACTTATATGACCGTCCTATCAGCAGACTATCAAATCCATCAAACTTACTATTATTTGCTGACCTATCTGCGTCATCAATGAAAACCAGTTTCACCATAAACGGTTTAACAGCAGATACTGATATTGACCCGAGACATAACAGGTCATTTATGGCTGTAATGGCCGATAGTTCAGTAAAAGTTATTCCTGTTGCAAATACTGTATCTGAAGCAATGGGAATAGCCGGAATAGTATTTCTTCCAGATAGTGATGCTGCCATGGTAAAGATGAACAGTACAGGTACAAATACTGATGCTACTTATGGCAATGCTGTTGCTGCACGTTTTGACAGTTTAGGAGCAAATGGCAATAACTGGTGGAATCGGCCATATACTATTTTTGATGGTAATTTCAATAACTACATTGAAAGTGCTTCAGCAGATGGAAGTGGCAAAGGTATGGAAACAAGAGTCGGTTTACTAAATATGAATCCCAAATTTATTCCAACTAAAGTAATGTTTATGCCATGCAATAATTTAACCGGTGATTATGGCTTTGGAGCTTCAGTTGTTACTATTGATGGCAGAGTAAATACAGGAACGGGAAATTGGGTAACATTGGGAACTCTGAAATCTAATCCCACCACTTCTATGCAGCAGTGGTATCCTATCATTATGAATTGCAACGTTACACCTTATGCTGATATCGCACTTCATATTAAACCAGATGTTTATACAGGTACCGGCGGTGGTTACCTGCGGGCATGCACATCTGAAATACAACTGTTTGGATATCATTATTGATGTAATACAAAACGAGTTCCTTTTCTTAATAAAAGGAACTCGAATAACTATTTGACCATCAGCAGTATTTTAATTGACATTCAACACGAAAACGGTTTAATATTGCACAATATTACTGATACGTATAACTAAGTATAATAACAGGAGAAAATATGACTAATACAGCTAAAATGAAAGTTGGCATGATTGGCGTGGGTGGTTTTGGCGGCGCACGCCGTGCTTTTATGCGCGAGGCAGGGTTATTCGAAATTCTTGCCGCGTATGACATTAACAAGGATGCGCTGGAATATGCAGAAAAAGAAGATGGCGCAAAACCTGTGGTTAGTTACGAAGCCTTGCTTTCCACTCCCGGTATTGAGGCAATGGTCATATCTACCGGAGCGAACTTTCACGCGGAACAGGTAATCGCGGCGGCAAAACGCGGATTGCATGTTTTTGTGGAAAAGCCATTATGTTCAACTCCCGGAGAAGTGACAGCACTGCTGGCTATTCAAAAAGAAACTGGTGTTGTTATCGGCATGGGACATAATGACCATACCCATCAAGGTGCATCATCAACCATTAAATCTGCAATAGACAGCGGTGAAATGGGAACCATCGTCGCAGTTGAAGCCACCACCTGTCACAGCGGCGGTTTTAAAATTGCTCCCGGCGATTGGCGCGGCGACCCATTAAAAAATCCCGGCGGTATGCTGTTTCAATGCGGTGTTCACAAGGTGCACGAACTGATGTTTTACTGCGGCCCAATCAAACGCGTATCATGTATGATGCGTTATGATGCCAACCCGGCAACCGGCACGGCGGATGCGGCTGTATGTACGCTGGAATTTGCCAATGGTGTCGTCGGCACTTTAAATGCTTATCACATCACTCCTTACCGTCACTTTGTAAATATCTATGGGACAAAAATGAACCTGTACGAGGAAGAACGCGGTTGGGAAGGTAAGACCCTTACCCGCCAGCGAATCGCGCCAAAGTTAGACAACAGCAATGAGCCATGGGAATCTGTCGAGATACCTAAAATGGACGACCGTCTGGGTGGTCTGATATCATTTTATAATAGCGTCCGGCATGGCGGCACGCCGTATCCTTCATTAATTGATGGTGCCCGTGCAGTAAGTGTAATATTCGCCTGTGAAGAATCAGCAAAAACCGGAAAAACAGTAGAAGTGCCGGAAATAGTGTGATTTTAATGTCATTGAGATTGTTGAGCGACCCTATCTGAAAACTAAAAACCGAAAACCTACTGAGGAGCTAAACCATGAAATTAATGCAACTATTTACCGCTATACTGCTAAGTACAATCATGTGCTTACCTGCCATAGCGGCTGATGAAACGGTGACTATTACAATTGATAAACCGCAGACCGCTGTACTTGACCCGGTAAATTGGAATACGGTAATTGCAAACGGGAACTACTTTGATGCAATACGTCCGATGCTGGTGCGATTTCCCGGTGCAGCAGGGATAATTCATACAAAACTTCTCGAAGGGTATTCTGTTGGCAAAGCCGAACTGGTGCTGGAATGGGATAAGCAGGAAGGCGCGAATCCCGAACGCGGACGGGCGGGATGGGGATCTGAAGAGGCATACAAAAAAGACCCGGGCAAGTGGTCGGCAATAGCCCGTCCGGTGATGAAACCATGGAGTGTGGACGATCCAAAACTTGGCCCTACCGCAGACTCATATATAAATGGTCTGGGTTTCTGGAACCATAGCACTGCCCGCGGCAATGGCACAGATAGATTGCCGGTTGTTTTTGGCCCCACCCCGCTGAATGCTGACAGCAAAATAGCGGATATTGATATCACCTCTATCCTGCGCGATTCGTCCTATGGCAAAAATATCGGTGAACGGTTGCGCAGTATTGAAGAACGCGGTTTTGAAATAAATAAAAACGAACTGGTGGATCTTAAATACAACAGCCAGGAAGGCGGTTGGTTTGATGTTTATTCGTGGCGCGTTCAAACCGGGTATATGAAAATTTGGGTAAAATCGCCAAAATTAATTTTAACTTTCAATAAAGATTCCGCCGGTGCGCGCCAGGCAGGGAAATTGCCGGCACCAATTGATTTTAAAAAGCTGGTAAATGACCTGACAGTAAAACCAGATGGCAAATCATCAATGCTGCCACCGGCTAATTGGGCAGAGATTGCCGCGAAATATACCAGCAAACCGGCAGATATGGCTGATTGGAAATGGCAGCGAATACAGGAACTGAGAAAACTTGGCGGCTATAACCTTGGCCGCATATACATGGACCCGTTGCTTTCATTAGATGTCGCAAAACGTGATAAATATCTGAAAGAAATACTGGCAACCGCCCCGCATCGTTGGGATGGCCACCTTACCAGCGACTTTGCGCTGGCGCCTAATGCCTACCCCGAATTGTTTCCGCCGGCGGTGCAGGACCATCTGGAATTATTCTGGGATGGATGGTTGCACCCGGAAACCGAAGATACGGAAAATCCCCGTCAACGCAGTTATTTCCGATCATACAACTGGACACTGGGGACGCAAAACTTCAACACCAATTCAATTGCCGGCACTTATCTGGCATCGCAATACATAAAAGCTCCTTACCCACTGGCTGACGCAAAATATGGCCTTGAAAATATCCTTAACCGCATCTATGGATTCTACAATGGCGCAAACCAGGAGGCCGGCGATACCTATTACCAGGCGTTATCAATTTGCGGATTGCAGATGATTGGCAAATACGCGAAAGACCCTTACGATAAGCTGCTGGGACAAATAACCAGCGAACGCGAAGTAGAGCAACTTATCTCCGTTTACAATCCAAACTTGCGCCGTATTACATACCCGATGGGACGCGGTGAAATAAAATACCAAATGCTTTTGCAGGATGGTCCTTATCATGCGGTAAATTCATTGTCAAAATTAGGCGCGTTAATCGACACCAACAAGAAAATAGGTGATGAGATACACCACATACCAGTATTCGGAACCGAAGGTTTACCCGGTCGATACGCCACCCTGGCACCATGGGGACCTGACGAATGGCAGCATATTGTCGATGAAAAAAGCTACCCGTGGATGAATTACGCGCGAGTGTGGAACTTTGACCCTGATTATAATCCTTCCGGCTGGGCTGTTCACACCTTGGGAAAGAACTATTCTCTCGCTTCCCGGGCAGAAGTCCATACCTACGCCGGAGTAACACCTGTCACAGCACAATGGCGCCGCGAAGAAAAACCTGTTGAACACATGGAAGATTTATCGACCCTGCAAATGAGTTTTGGCATTAACGGCGTATTTGCCCAATCAATCATTCAGTCTGCGTCAGTACAGCATAAAGGAAAATTATTGGCGATGAGTCCATTGCCATTCCGCGGGTCATTATCAACACTGCCCAACCCCGACTATGCCGGTGGGTGGCGGGCAAAAGACCCTAAATTTAACCCGAAAGCTTTCAACGCATTGAGCGTGTCACTGGCAGTAATGACCTTTGGCGATGTCACCGGACGCGAAGTGTGGGTAAATGACAAAAAGATAGACCAGATATCCGGCGCGTCTTCACCTGAAATAACCGACCCCAAATATGACTGGAACCAGCACATGATGACCACTGGCAAGAACTCTGTTTTTGCCAAAGACAGCGACTTGATTCTTATCAAAGATGGCGTTACCTATACCGCATTCCGTCCGGTAACCGTTGACCCGATGACCCGCGACCAGCAGGTGGAAATAGCTTATGAATGGCCGATTCTTTATGTAAATACCTTCATTTATCGCGATGGCAATGGACTGAACCTTGATGACTGGTACAATGCCGAGAAGAAAGCAAGCGCAGGTTATGTCATTGAGATCGGTGGGCAGGACGAATACGGTTCATTCGATAATTTCCGCAAAAATATTATGAATGGCAAATTAACTGTAACCAGAAATGAACAGGGGAAATATTATGATATCGCTTATCAGAACGGCGGCGATACATTGGAATTAGGATTCAAACCATGGGATATGGGGAAAACATTCAGCGGCGGTGAGGCCGGCGCGGTTTATACCCGTGTGAATGGAAAAGCCGATTATGGACTGCCTATTGGCATCCAGCGCGATACACCATGGAGCATACAAGGCAGTACCGGACACTTGGAGAAAAATGGCGCAGTATTGGAATCAGAACCCGGCTTCCGCACCTATCTGCTGGCAGAAAATACCAGCAAAACCTATACCGCGTATAATCCCATCCCCGATCCGATATATTTACGCTTTACCATGCCTGACGGACAAACAGTTCGCGCCGATGGCCGACTGGGGTTAACGCGAATGCGTATTCAACCAGTGGAAGGCAAAGCATGGATTGATTATCAGCCAAAACCTAACCAGAGTGGACCGGATATGGCGACGGCAATGATACTGACCGGCTTTTCCGCCGCGCCGGAGATTACCTGTAATGGAAGCAAATTGAAAAAAGCCGCGAAAATAAAAATCGATGGAAAAGTTGGATATATCGTTCCGCTGGTAAATAAAATCAAGACCGGCAAGCTGCTGTCACGCTTGAAAAATGCCGATGCCAACTGGCAGAAAATTGCGGCATCCAATGCACAAAAAACATACTTCCAGGACTGGTATGTCGTCGGGCCTTTTGAAAACTCCGACTATGCCGGCGAGAACTTCCAATTGAAAGATTTCGGCCCGGAAAAAGGATTAGATTTAAAAGCCACATATACCGGCGTAAAACCAGGTGAAAAAGCACTTGAACCAGCGACCGTGCAATGGGAACCATTATCGAAAGATGCACTGCCGGCATTATCTAATCAGCCAGTTAATCTGATAGGACGCTTTGACCCGCCACGTGGTATAATCGCATACGCGGCAACGACAATTGTCTCTGATTCTGACCGGACGGTACAACTGCTCACCGGCGGAGATGAACGCCTGGGTGTATGGATTAATAGTCAGCGTGTAGCTTGGAACAAGGGATACAGGCTTGCCTATCATGACCAGGACCGCACCATGATAAAACTGAAAAAAGGTGAAAACTCAGTGTTGCTAAAACTCGGTCATGGTTACGAACAATGGCGGCTATACTTCCGACTGGCAGATGAATACGGCTTACCCATCAAAGGTGTATCATATAAAGGCCCGCATGGTTTAACACCTGCAGGTTTGTAAAAAAAGGAAATTATTATGCGAAAATCTATCTATTTATTGCTAATCATCATTTTGACTGGCATAGTATCAGCGGTTGAACCACAACCACTACTGTCATGCAGCAAAGCAAAGGATTTCAAAACGGCCTTTGCGAATATCGGTACAGACTGGAAAGTGAATAAGGACGGATTGGAAGGACGCAGCCCGTTGTATTATTCAATGCCCGGCACAAAACTGGACGGAATGACTGATGACACCCATACCTATTGCGTCGTGCATCCGGTGAATATGTGGCGATACGCGATTACCGGTTCACCGTCTTGGCAGGATTACACTGTAGAAACCACCATGTGCATACTTGAACCCGCGCCGTTGAAAGGACCGCGAGTCGGCAGCGGCAACGTATTCATGAACTACCAGTGGGGACGCGAGGCCGTCGGCACCGATGCGGGAATCATCATCCGCTATCAGGGACCGGACAGTTATTACCAATTGCGGTTTTCCAGCGGATACGGACATGTTGAATTATGGAAAACTAAAGGCGGAGTGGTTTGCGTAAAACCGTATGCTATCAAACCGCAGCAGGATATGAAAGTTACCGTTACCGCAAGCGGTCGCTGGATAATAGTGGCAATTGATGACAAAGAACTGATGCGTTATTATGACCCGGTTGAGCCAATTACCCGCGGTCAGGCAGGATTTGCCGTGCGGGAAAGCCTGGTGCGTTTCAGCGATTTGAACATCACCCCGGCAGCACCGATTACCGACCCGGCGCCAAAACATGTTGCCAACTTCAAACTGCGCGAATGGGTGGGACACCAGTATATCTTTGACGGCGACGAACCTATTGGCTGGATCAACCCGAAAGATACCGGCGTGGTTCAGGAAGTAAAACTGGTACCTGGCTTAATGCCTATGCTGCTTTTCCAGCCAGGAGCAACTTGGGGAGATTTGAATTGGAAACCACAAGTTCAATTTACTTTGGAAAAAGAAGGTGATTCACTTGTTTTTAATAATGCTTTGGAAGATAAGGACGGACGCTGTACCGGCACCGGCAAAGTTACGATAACCTATGACCCGCAAGTTGGATACATTTGGGATAACCAGGCGACCATTAATACGCTGCTTGACGATAAAATGTCGAAATGGAACCTGAATATCGTCGATCCCTGTTTTTACCAGACCGTAGCAATGGCGACGAACAAAATGCCAGCCGGACGTTCCAACCCAAACTATGCCTTATACACCCGAAACGATGGCAAATACGGCGCGTTCCCGGCGAACCATCAGTATAAAAACAGCATGGCGCAACTGCCGGAACTGCTTATCAAAAAAGGCGGCTTTTTCGCCACTACCGTAGATAATTGGGCGGCAGCAATGGAAGTGCCAGCCGATAATAATTACCAGTATTATGCCGATTATTGCGCCTGGGGGTTGGACCAACATGTAGCGCCGGTGGCAGATTTCAACGCGCCAAACTGGGCAGTGGTAAATATAAAGGCAAAAAAAGGCGATACCTACCAGGGCCACGCGCGCATCTACGCCATTCCGCCGGCAAAGGTTCAGGAGATATTGCGGCAGGCGATTTTGCCCAATAACAGCCCATCCATCCTGCGGGAACTGATTGCCCATGTTGAGCCGGTAAACAACTGCACTGATATCGTCACAGCGGTTGCCGGCGACTCCAAAGTGCGCTGGACCGGCGACTATACCATCGACCGTACTATCGGACATAATGACACCACCAGTATGCGCCTGGCAGACAATAGCAGCACCCAACTCGAACAAATCGGTCCATCATACCGCACCGGCCCATACCTTGCCGATAACTACCGTTTTGGCGTCTGGGCAAACGCGAAAGATTTCACCGGCAAAGTAACCCTCACCGCCAGCAATTTCGTCACCGCCGACGGCCACAAAATAACCGGCACCACCAGCGCGTCACTGAATATTGACGGCAATACCAACGACTGGCAATACATCAGTTTCGAAAACAGTTTCCCCCACGGCTGCCACTTCTGGAACATGGCCATCACCACCCAGGGCAAAGGCACCCTATACGCTGACGATTTCGAATTGTCACCAATAACCAGTAAGGAAAAATAAAACGAAGCGCCGGCTTTCAGCCAGTGAGTTAAATATTGGGGGAGCCGGGTTGCGACCCTAATAATATAGACACCTGCCATCATCAACAGCAGGTGTCATTTTTTATTCTATAAATCCGGATCATCCGGGTTTTCTGATTTGAATTTTATGGTTTTGTCGGGATATACCAAGTCGAAGTCACCCCATAACGATGGGGTCAGGCGCGCTTCGGATGGAAGGTCGGCTACTACGGTCTGTGATTTGCCGGACCAATACAGGCGGTTTACCGTGCGCATACCGCCGCCATCGGCTTGCAATATACCCATATCGCCACGCAGCCTTACGCCTGGTTTTGGCGCGGCTACCCCCAGGGATTTCCAGGGGATTGCTGCTTCCAGCGTCCACATTTGCAATACCTGGGTTCCTCCACCCTTCATTGTTGTCGTGCCAATTGCCACCTTGGCATCAGTCAATAATTCCACCCGATCCATGCGGGTTTTGCCCACCGGCGAAGTATACTCGTGATTCTTTTCAGCAGGCGCAGTCGGGTCTACCGGCGCAAACAGCACCGCGGATGGCTGTCCCTTGACCAATGAAAATACGATTCTTATATCGCCAGCAACTGGCGACATCCGGCGCGGGTCGGCCTTGGTATCAAATCCCAGACTTATTTCCGCAGCGTCACCGCCTTTGAAAACTACCGGTGCATCAATTGATGAATTTCTGAATGGTCCATCTGTTTTTGAACGATATGCGACATACAGATTATCCTCGTCAAATGCAATCGCTCCCAGCGATGTCAGCATGTGGTCGGTAAAGTGCAGACTGTGAATGACCGTTTCGTTAATGGTGATAAATGAGTCTGCCGGCCATTCATCCAACACACCGGTGACATTCACATACGGTCCGTCAAGATAAAATGCCTTCGCAATTTTTGGCTCTTTTCGCGATTCTGCCAACAAGGCGCGCTGTACCTGCCATTCCTGGGTTTTATTAATATCATCCGCGGTTATCGTAATCGCTCCCTGCATACGCTGCAGGCTTTCCAGACCTTCTACTCGCACTATACTCATGTGATTATGACCGGCGATGGCATAGACATTGCCATCAGTATTTACCACACATCCCTGGTAATGTTCCTGTCCGGGACGCAAGTCGGTAAGGTCTACCTTGCCCGGTTCCCATTCCGGCATTGAAAAATACTTTTTACCATATCCGGCAGGCCCGCCTAAAATACAGCCAACCAGCATGCCGTCGGCAGTATAGCAGAACCAGTCGCCTTCATCGCTGTTAGTAATGAAATATTCTTCTTCAATACCCTGGGCATTTTTAACTTTAATATGCCCGATGTGGTTGTGTTCCTGGTTCAATACACCCGGCGGTCGTTCGTATCCAAATCCGGCAGCGTAAAAGCCATCATGCTTGGCGTATTCGTTATAATATTCCCACAGTTGCTTGCCGTCCGCATCAATCAGACGGGTGCCGATGACGAAAGTCCTGCCTTTATCATCGCCAAATACCCGGTTGTTTCTGGCACCGTCGCCATGGGTCAAAGTATCCAGATTCTCCAGTTTTGCCATATCATACATCGGAATACCGTCAGCCTGTATACCGGCTGGACGTATTCGCAATCCCGGTGAAAGGAAGGTAAGGTCTTCGCCAACTGTCCAATAATTCGGCAATCCACCGCCGATTTCTTTTATCTGCACTTCAGCGGCTTGCGGTATACCATCAGAATTTTTATCCCACCAGACGAACAGGTATTTGCTTCCGTCCAGCGACCCAAAGGTTTCACGCAAATCTTTCCGCTCATTTATTTCTTTCCACTTGCTCATCACACCGCAGGCAGCCATAGGCACTGCAACGCGATTTCTTTCTTCAGTAATTAACGCAACTTCGCTGCCAAATATCGGGCCAACCAGATAACGATGGGTTTTGTAATACACCGTTCTCTGCACGTCCTGTCCCAGCAACGCGTCTAATTCCCAGCTCTTTTTATCCCAATCGATGACAAACTTCATCCCCTGGTAATAAACATAACGCCGGTCGCGGCTGTCCATGGTACCGCCACCACCATATTGTGTCGGGCCAAGAAATGCCTTGTCCGGCTTGCCATCTGCACCGAAACGCTGAATGCGTTTTGGCACATAAGTATAATCGGCAACCCAGACCCGTCCCAGTTTATCAACAGTAATACCTAACGGATTAACAAGATATGACGGATCCCACTTGCCGGTTTGACTTCCACCCGGTTTGCCTATAGTGCGTACCAGACTGCCGTTGGCGGGGTCGAATACTTTTATAACTTTCGCGCCGCCATCGGTCACGTAAATCATACCCTTTGCATCACAAGCCAGTCCGGACGGATTGGCGATTTTATCTTTTGTTACAACTATACGGCTGGTCTCGCCATCTTTCAACGGCACAGTAGCAATCTGCCCATTAGAAACGGCATATAAAGTGCCGTTTGGATTAAAGGCTAATTGCGATGGTTTCGGCATCAACACATAGCGTTCCAGGGTTGCCATACCCTGGTCATCATCAGCACCCGGCAATTTTAATATTGCGACTCTATCATGTTTCGATTGCGGCAATCCTTCCGGGTCACCCTCAAGATAACGCAAAACTGCCGCACTGGTGAATCCTGCCCAATTTACGTTATCGACGGTTTTCGATGCCGCACTGGTCATTAACCGGACGCGCAGCGCGCGGGTTTTCACCACTTCGCCAAAATCAAGCGGGTACGCGGATGCGGCAAAGCCAATATTTGCAACAGCAACCTGGTGCCAGTTTGTATCATCAGTCAGTGATTCTTTGGGGTCTTTACCATCAGGACCTGTCCAGGCATCCACACATAACTGGCTGGATGTATCACGGCCTGGCGGTGGCGCGGTCGGCTCAAATAAAAGCATGCCGCGCAATAAATATTCTTCTTTCCAAATATATGCCATCGCAACTGGTGCGGACGGCTGAATAATTTTCCCTTCACGGGTTACCATCCATCCACCTTTCGGTGTCGGATTTCCTTCTGTCCCTACCCGTTCGGCCAGGTATGAAACTTCATCGAAACGGCGCGGCATCGCCAGGGTAAAGTTTATGCGTTTCGCTCCTATTCTCAAAGCAGAGGTTTTTATGCCACCTTCCGGTGCTAACGCTACGCCCATACTTCCGGCTTTACCAGTAATGGTTAATGGTATCCAATTATCTTCTTCATCATCACCACCACCAGCATCGCCGCCATCTCCAAAGCCAACATCAACGATATCATCTTCGCCAGCTGCCTTCATCTTTTTCCCGGGTTTCATTACCCAAACTTTAGTTTTTGCGTCTGGAATCACCACAGAACCAATGGTTGTTGGCTCTTTCAATGATAAAACCAATGTATTTGCCATCGGTCCAGTGGTGGGGGCATCGCCAAATAGTGATGAATCAAGGTTATTCAATGGTTCATTTTTTAGTCCCGGAGAGTCTGCCGGGGTTTTATCTGTCATGAAAGCCGCGTAAAATTTCATTAATTCATCAGCTTCATAAAAATCGTAATTACGGTCTGTCCTGTCATTTCGTTTGCCATGACCTTTTTTAAGATATACAAATGGTACTGATGTTTTAACATCCATAACTTCAGATGTAAATGATGGCTTAAGCCATGACAACGGCTTGCCGGAGATGGCAAGATAAAGGCGCCCATCCCGCACGGTAATACCATTTGCTCCGGTATCCAATTTCCCGTCAGCCATTGCCCATGGTTCACCTGCAGGTGCCGGGTTAGGCGCATTAAAGATAGAACGGCCAGAGAACTTATTTTGGGTATCTACCCGGTAAACATAATTTGTTGTCAAGGCATATCCAAAACGGTCGTCGCCAGTTACAGCATGAGGACCGTCAAATCCAAACGGAAACATACCGGCACCGAATTGCTTGACACCGTCCAGGTCAGTTGCCATTAAGGAATGCCCGCTTTCCGCGCAAGGACTGCTTATCCACATACGGTCGCCAATTGCTGCAACACTGCTGCCCGGGCAATGGTCTGCCAGCCAGCCGCCGCCGCCTTTTGCGGGTTCCGGTGCCCACCAACCGGGAATTCCGGCATTGTACAGCGTCATTTCATAAGTTAATTTAAACTGTGGACGGGCAACAGCATTCCAGGTATATTCTCCCGGCGGCACCATTGTCCCACTCATATCTTTCAAATTCCATGGTTCCAGCGTCGCGCCTTTATCGCGCGGAGTTTCACCCACCAGTCGACGTACTAATTTGCCGGTCTTTTTATCATGAATATCAAGCGCGATAATGCCGTCCATCGGCATGTTGTAATTAATATTATATGGCGTCGGCGGTTCTACTCCCGGAGATTCAGCGCGGTCGCCCAGCAAGGCCAGCGGACACATCAGATCAATAATGCCATCTGTTTTTCCCGGCACAATCGGACCCCGCACCTTAACCGCCCAGGTGGCAGCCGGGTTTGGGAATACCAACTGTACTATCGAACCTGAAGCAGCCGCGTCAACCGGCTGGGTCCAGTTACCCTTGGCGGCGGTAGCGGGAACCTTATCTTCCGCCGGGTCCAGCATCTCCATACGCAATTCAGCAGGCTTTTCTAAAAATAATACGGTTCCGCTTATAGTCTGGCGAATTCGCCAGGCTGCGATATTTAACTCGGATACTCCCGCGTCGGCAACTCTGGTGGTGCGTCCCAAATCAAGAGCATTATAATAGCGTTCCTGCAGGCAAACTATTCTGCCTATCTTCACGTCGCGCGGTTTAGTATCGGCAGCATCCATCACATCAGAAAATCTCAACGCGCGTGTTTTGCTATCTTTGGGCAGGTATTTCACCATTCCAGGACGCAATGTAATCCATTGCGCGTTATTCATCACATCGCCGGGATATGCCGCATCTGGTTTTAATATGCTAACAAATGTACCGGTTAACTGTTTCAATGGCACTTTATCAGCCCCCAGGTAGTCCGGGGTTATCAAAGTGCCAATAGTTACCGGACGTGTGAAAGAGACACGAAAATGCCTTGATTTTGCGATGACCGCACCGGTATTCCACCCGGCATTATCTGCCGACAACCCAAACGCCGCGGACAACGCCGCCGGCGAAGCCGCATTCACCCGCTGACCATCAACAAAAGCCTCGCATTTGCCGGTATCAAATAAATCTGCCGTTACCACCGGCGTCATTCCCCCCGCAAATGCGAACGAAAATAAGCCAACACAAAGGCATACCATAATTGCGCGTAACTGGAACATAAAAAACACCCTCGCTATCAATCTGTTCAATAGATTTGACGTCTCATATCTTATCATTTAAACAGTTGTCTGTCACAATATTAGATAATAAGCAACTGATTTAGTTGCGAAATATTATATCGATTGTGTTAATTTGGTGAAAGAGTTTTAAATAAAAATGTTGTGTTTTGAAATTCCATTCTCATTACTGATATAAAATAGTCAAAGTGGTAAGTTTTTTACACCACTTTAGTACCAAAGTGGTAAGAATTTTGTACCACTTTTACAAGTTAAATAATTATTTTTATATCCTGTAGGGAACACCGTCCCCTACAAAAAAATATGCCTTATAAAAATAAATTTAAAATATTTTCCACAAAAATTCTAAGTACCTGATTTTGACACTGAGGTTGGGTATTCTTATCATGTTGGACAATAAATTTAGTTGTAATTTGCTGTCTGCATTATCTGAGGAGGATAATTATGAATAAAATTTTTGATTTCTTTGTACAAGGCGTACGATTCGGTGAAATGCAGCAGAATGGTGCATTAGCGGTGCTGCCGGTGCTCGCAGATTTGCCATTCGGACCGGATTATCTGACTTTGCAGGAAGCACTGGCAGCGGGCACTATTTCCATAACGGAAATCACTGAAGGCGGGTCAGTGCCGGAACTGGCAGTCACCAACACCGGCAATTTGCCGGTATTGCTATTGGACGGTGAAGAATTGGCGGGGGCAAAACAAAACCGCGTGGTAAACACCACCATCCTGTTGAAAGAGCACTCTAAAACTGTTATTCCGGTGAGTTGTGTGGAACATGGCCGCTGGCATTATGCTTCGCGAGAGTTCAAAGATTCCGGGAATGTGATGGCGGCAAATCTGCGGGCAATGAAAAGCAGCTCAGTATCTTTCTGCCTGAATGAAACAGGACAACGCAGATCTGACCAGGGAGAAGTATGGGACGGCGTAGCGGAGATGGTCGACAACTTCAATGTTAAATCCAGTACCGGCGCCATGACTGATATCTATACACATGTTGAAAAGGATATGGCTTCACTGCTACAGGCATTTACACCGGTGCAGGGACAGCGCGGCATGGTGGTATTTATCAACGGCAAGATTATCGGCATCGAATACCTTTCTCAACCGCGCGCATTTGCCAAAGTTTTCGAGAAACTACTGCGCAGCTATGCGTTGGACGCGTTGCAGGTGCGAAAACCGAAGGAAACCGTTATCAATACGAATATAGCGCAAGAGTTTCTGACGACATTTGCCGACAGCGATGTCAAGTCTTACGACGCTCTCGGTTATGGACGCGAACACCGCGTTACCGGCATCACATCGGCAGGTTCGGCACTGACAGTAGAAGAAACAATGATTCACCTTTCCCTGCTGGCAACGAAGAAAGATAAGCCAGGACGTGGGCGTCGCAATAACGAAGAAAGAAATGAAGTACCTTTCCCGCGTTCGTATTGGGTAAGCAATGACGATTTTCTCGCCGGATGCTACCCGGGTGCGCCGGAATTACCCGATGCGATACATAAACTGTCCCGACTCCTTGACTCTGGTATTCGCCGCGTTATCAACTTGATGGAACCGGAAGAAACCGATCACCAGGGACACCTTTTCGAATCTTATGAACCGGTGCTGACCCGCCTGGCGACAGAACGCGGTATCGAAGTTGATTGCTTGCGCATTCCGATTCCTGACCAGTGTGTAACAACCCGTGAAACGATGCGCCGTATTCTCGACACCATCGATGAATCTATTGAAAATGATGTGCCCATTTACGTTCATTGCTGGGGTGGCAAAGGCCGAACCGGCACAGTAGTAGGATGCTGGCTGGCACGCCACGGCATCGCAAATGGAACAGAAACGCTGGAACGCGTGCAATACCTGCGCCGATACGACCCAACAGCACACCAACCCGCGCCGGAAAACAGAATTCAGTGTAATATGGTGCGCAATTGGCAAGAAGGTGAATGAGTATGACATTGAATGACAGAAAACTCGGCAGCCTTTGGGGTGCAATAATCGGCGACGCGCTGGGCGTCCCGGTGGAATTCTCTTCGCGGAAAGAGCGGGGAGAAGACCCGGTTGTGGGAATGCGCGGGTATGGACAATACAACCAGCCGCCGGGAACATGGTCGGATGACAGTTCGATGCTGCTGTGTACCGTGGAAGCGTTAAGTGAGCCTGAATACAGCGCAAAACAACTGGCGGGAATGTTCCTTAACTGGCGTCAATACGGATATATGACACCGCACGGGGATTGTTTTGACATTGGCATTGCTACCAGCAAAGCACTGTCAAGGTTTGAAAACGGTACGCCGCCGGAAGAATCTGGCGGCACCGAGGAAGGCGACAATGGCAACGGTTCGCTGATGCGCATATTGCCGGTGGCATTGCGATACACAGACGCGCCTATCGAAGACATGCTGTTCATAGCGCACCGTATATCAGCAATCACTCACCGGCATCCCCGCAGCCAGATGGCATGCGGCTTGTATTGCATCATGGCAAAAGCATTGCTGAATGGGATGACACCACCGCAGTCATACCGGTACATGGTTAAACAAGGCAGCCAATTCTATAATACGGCACCATTTGCCGCTGAATACCCGCATTTTACCCGCATACTTACCAACGATATTTCAAAACTGCCAGAAGCAGACATCGCATCAAAAGGATACGTGATAAATACCCTGGAAGCCAGCCTGTGGTGCTTGCTAACCAGCAATTCCTTTGAAGAAACTGTGCTGAAAGCAGTAAACCTTGGCGGCGACACTGATACAACAGGGTGTGTCGCAGGCGGTTTGGCAGGTCTATATTACGGCATGGCATCTATCCAACAAGCATGGATAGATGCGATAGTGAGAAAAGATGATATCGGCGAAATTTTGGAGAAGTTTATAGGTGTTTAAGTACCTAAGTACGAACAATAAAGTCATAATTTTAAATAAGGAACTGAAAACTATTAGTAAAAACACAAAAGTGTTTTGTCCCAAGTTGTATAAATTTGTCGATACACAGTAGTAAAATTGTCGTTAATTTAATAGCCATGGAGTGGCGATATAAATAAGTAACCCCGGACGTTAACCTTACGCTTATACACATTTTAAAATAGAAAAAAAAATGTGTTATTTGAGACGACCCCAGGGGTCAAAGTTATATTGATAAAATGTGCATAAGGGTGAGATTTCCACCTGGGGTTACTTATTAAAATGCCTTTACAAAGAATAGCTGAAAACTGAAAACTTGTCCGAATTATTTGGGTTTGGTAATTAATACATACAAATATTGACATCGCCATAGAACTCTTGCATACTTCCATTATAATTTATCGGGTTTGCAATACCTGATGAAACCCTGAATTTTTCATGGGAGATATGCCGCATGTCTGAAACTTCGCTGCCGGTTGCTGCTGTTGACCGTGCGATACGCCTGACGTATGCGCAGGCAATGATTGGTTCGGTGTATGCCGCATCAACCGGCGGTATGTTCCTCATCGGCTATGCGTTAAAATTGCAGGCTACAGATGTGCAAATCGGCTTGATGACTACCATTCCCATGCTCAGCGTATGTGTGCAACTGCTTTCTTCAGCATTAATAGAGAACGGAATCAGTCGACGCCTGTTGACTATTCTATCAGCATTCGGCAATGTGCTGGGGTGGGCACTGGTAATACTTATTCCATACGTTCTGGCTTCCCAAACACCAACAGTGAAAATCGGCGCTCTTATATTGATAATTACCCTGGTGACTTTTTTTGGACAGATCTCCAACAATGCCCGCTGGAGTTGGGTAGGCGATTTGATACCGTCATCGTTTCGCGGAACATTTTTCGGACGGCTGACAATGTATGGCGGCATAATTGGAACTATTTTCGCGCTGGTTGAAGGCCGGTTTCTGGATGCCATCAAAGCAAGGGGAATTGAAGCCTTCAGTATGCTTTTCGCTTTCGGCATGATTTTCGGCATCATAAATGCCTTGTTATTTGTGCCGCAACCGGATATTTCTGTTGACAGGCATGAAAAAACTGAGAATTTTTGGGTATTGGCAAGAAATACTTTTTCTAACCGTGCATTAATTCCGGTTATGATCTTCGCTTTGCTCTGGTCAATGCAGGGAATCGCCGGCCCTTTTTATGCCACATACCTGTTGCGCGACTTAAAAATACCGTTCTTTAACCTGGGGTTGATTAACTCGATAGTTACCCTGGTAATGCTGGTATCATCACAGTTTTGGGGACGTATTGTCGACCGTTACGGCTGCCGTCCGGTAGTCATAGCAACAGTAGTCTCGCAAATTCCGCTGCCATTTATCTGGATATGGCTGACATATCCCCACGCGGTGTATATGGTTTTGCCATTCATTCATGTGCTGGTTGGCTTTGCATCAGCCGGTCTTGCTGTAGCACTCAATACGCTTATATACAAGGTTATTCCACCGGCAGGACGTTCTATACAGGCAGCAATTTATTCCATCATAGTGGTTCTCGGTGCCGCACCGATGCCCGCCATTGGCGGGCACCTGCCCGGATGGCTAAATTCACTTGGAATGCATGTTGACCTGCGCTGTACATTTTTCGCACAAATTTTAGTCCTTGCCGCCGCAGCCTATTCCGCCCGTTTCATACATGAACCAGACTCTCAACATACCAGCAACCTGGTAAAAAAATTACTAAACCATCTAAAAAGTCCAAAGACGCTGGCATAGCAATAAGTTAAAATGCCAACAAACGCGACAATAAAGAAGTCTAAACTCCGAGAGGTGGCCAGAGCGTCCCGCTCGGAAAAAGGAAGAACCGTGAGAAAATTTCAGCGATTATCACCTTCTTACGCAGTCAGCGTCACCGAGACGGATGACGCCACGTTTAGGACATGATGTCGTAGGGAATGCCGTCCCCGGCGTTCTGCATATACCGCAATACCATCTAATAAATATAAATTCTGCCGACAGTAAGGCGGAATGCCGAGGACGGCATTCCCTACAATTACTTTTCTATCAGTGGCGCCACGTTTAATCCGTATAGATAGTTTCTTTACTTCAATATCCAAAAACATCGTTTCGGTGAAACGATGGTGCCTTCAGCTTTTAACTTTTCCATGATTTTATCTACAGCTTTGCGGTCAACCCCGGAAATCTCGGCGACTTTACCGGCATTCAACGGTTCACTTGAACCTTTAAAAGCATCTATAACTTTCTCTTGGTCTGTCATGGTTAATATCTCCTTTTTTAATTTAATATTCATCTAATGTGGGCTTTGCCTACAACCTATAATTATTCACCACAAAAGATCGCAAAAGATCACAAAAGAAGAATTTATTAAAACTCTTTGTGTTCTTTGTGCTCCTTTGCGGTGAATAATTGCCCATTACATTAATTTACAAATAACTTGTTTTA
>Ga0194052_1000054_pt1 | contig 84876 bp, 81 predicted proteins | sample SepL226m_MetaG_FD_160117 | JGI IMG/M metagenome (GOLD analysis project Ga0194052, IMG submission 160117) | Anoxic zone freshwater microbial communities from boreal shield lake in IISD Experimental Lakes Area, Ontario, Canada - Sep2016-L227-6m | ecosystem: Environmental > Aquatic > Freshwater >...
AAATACTATATGATACAGTAATACCGTAACATTATGACTTTTGTGGATATATTCACTCATGTGGTGAATTATATGCCATCATTCAATACGCAGCAAGCTGCGGGGAATTTACCCCAAGGGATTAAAGTTTATCTGGACAAAATTTATGTCAAAAAATTTACGCTCATTACCCCTCACAGATCCCTGCCTGCGCAGGGATAAAATCACTAAGACAGACTTCTATTTTATTTATATCGCCATCATCGGTTTTCTGGGCATCTTCTCTACCACTATTTCCAAAAGCCCGGTCCTGCCTTTATTTGTCAAAGACGGCTTAGGCGGCAGCGACGCCATTCTAGGACTAATCGCCTTTTTCTCGCCTATGGCTGGCATGCTCTTTAGCTTCCCGATCGGCTTTTTGATGGACAAGCTGGGCTTCAAAAAACTGATCTGGACTTCCGTCGCCATCTTTGTTGCTTCACCGCTACTCTACATGTCGGTTACTAACGCTTGGATGCTGATCCCAGTGCGCTTTCTGCATGGCCTGGCTACCGCTATCCTAATACCGATAGTCACTACCGCCATCTCGATCAAATACTTTGCCAACAAAGGCCAGAAGCTGGGGACATTTTCCTCAGCCACGCTTATCGGCCGAACTATCGCGCCAATTGTGGGCGGTTTCATTATCAGTATGGTTGCAGCCCAACATTACCCTGCCTTATTCTCCTACAAAGCGGTCTATATCATGGCTTTCTTGGCTGCCCTGCCGATCATCCCACTAACCATCATGTTGACCCGCGGTGACAGCGTCAAGGCCGGCAACGGCAACCATTTAACTTGGGCCGATTTTATAGCGGCGCTCAAAAAGTTTATCGGCGATCATCGCATGCTAACCACCGCCTTGGTCGAAATGGCCATCTACTTCTGCTACGGCATTCTGGAAACATTTTTGCCGGGCTATCTCAAAGGCCTGCACCTAGATGCTAAGGCCATCGGACTAGTCTTCTCTATCCAAATAATCTCCATCGCCCTATCCAAACCGCTGTTCGGCAAGATGGCTGACAATATCGACAAGCGTTTCCAAATTATCGCCGGCATTATAGTCGTCGGCCTATCGCTCTTTCTGACCTCATTTTTTGTCAGCTACTGGCTGATTGCGCTGATGAGTATTTTCTTCGGCCTTGGCATAGCTCTGGCCACCGTGGCCACAGCCACCTACATTGCCGACATCACCGACAAGGCCAGCCTAGGCAGTTCCATGGGCGCCCTGAGCTCTATTATGGATGTCGGCCAAAGCACCGGCCCCCTGATTGCCGGCGCCCTCATCACCTACTACGGCTCCAATGCGTTGGGCTTCTCAATCGGCACCGCCCTCTGCCTACTCTCGGCCACCCTCTTTGCTATCTTTAACTTCCGCCGGGCCATTCCCACAAAAACAGCCAACTAAAAGCCCTAAATACCCCCAGACTTGATTATTTTCAAAGTCTATGTTATTTTACAATTCGTATATAAAAATCCCCAACACCACTAACTTTAAGAACTTTACAAACTTTAAAAACTTTAAAAACTTATACGGACGGCTAGCTCAGTTGGTTAGAGCGCTACATTGACATTGTAGAGGTCACAGGTTCGAATCCTGTGTCGTCCACCTTAAACATTCTATCTATATCGCCAATCATATGAATAATGCGATTTTAGAATACAAACTCCCTGTCTCTATCATGCGTGAAGGAGACAGTTATATTGCTTATACCCCGTCCTTGGATTTGTCCACCTACGGCCAAAGTTATGAGCAAGCCAAAAAACGATTTGAAGAAATCGTTAATATTTTTTTTGGCGAGATCATCGAAAACGGAACACTTGATGAAGTTTTGAGCAATCTAGGTTGGGAGAAGAAAGAATCAAAATGGAACCCACCAGTACTGATATCCCAAGAACTGCAAACAATCAGATTGTCAGCTTAAGCATATGCCCCACCTAACGCCAATCAGTTGGAAAAAATTTGAGAAATTCTTACTGTTTATCGGCTGTGAGTTCAAACGAGAAAAAGGTGACCACAGGATATATTGGCGTTCAGGTCTTGCTCGGCCAGTTGTCATACCTCAGGACGGCGATTTGCCAATTTTTATCATTAGAAACAATTTGCGCATTTTAAAGATTTCTCCAGACGACTACCTAGAAATTTTATCCAGAATTTGAAAAACCCCAGCACATTAGGTGTTGGGGTTTTATTTATTAAAGCGGTTCATTAGGCATCAGATGATAACACAGCACCGACGGCATATTAGCGCCGCCCAGATCAAAATTGCAATCCTGAGACAGGCGGAGCGACTGCTCTTTATAGATTCGTTTGAACGCAGTCTCCGGCATCAAGAGCTCGGATTCCTTACGCTGCAAAAAACCAGTGGCCGTCTGCTCGTAGTTAGCCTTAGGAGATTGGCTATGTACCCGAAGCGTCAATAAATACACAAACTCATTCTGAGCCAAGGGCTCATTGGGTCTGAGATTGTAATACAGAACAACCGGCATATTCTTGGTACCGAATGTAATATGGCAACTCTGACTAAACTCTTTCACCTGCTCAATATAAATCTGGCGGAAAACCAGCTCTGGCAAAATAACTCCCGCCTCCCCGTCATCTGGCATATAATGAACGCCAAAAGAAGTACGCTCATAATTGAGATGCTTCATTCCGCAATAATACTTCAAAGTTATGACATAAAAGAACTCTCTCATCCTCGCCTCCCAATCAGTTACAAAATACTGTTATAGTTATAATCGATTCCGGCCCTCCTGGCAAGAACGTAAAAACCCTCCGCAACATTATGTCGCAGAGGGTTTTGTTTATTAGAATAAATATCTAATAATTTTCTATAATGCGTGATTAGCCAGCGGCTGTTTGCCAGACTTGGCGGCATAGGCCTTCTTGTACATCCCAAGCAGTTTTAGGCCGTCTCTTTTGCCCATCACCTTCTGCTTGCAGAAAGTTTTGAAGGATACTTTAGCATTCATCTGCTGGACCAACGGATCGTTATCAAGAAAAGCAGCAATATAACCCAAGCCATTGGAAGCTGGCAAGGCCTCCTTGAGCATAAAGACATCCTTGATCGTCAAGGTGAAAAACTGCTTGAAGCTCAGACTCTCCGAAACCTCTACAGTAATAGCCAGCCAGATGTCCAGGAACGGACTAATACTCTCGCTGACCTTCAGTTCGCCGATCTGATAGCCATGCTTGACCACATCGGCCATAAAGCCGGCTAGCTTTTTTTTCTTGACGTAGTCAAAAGTGCCAAAAACAAAATGGGCAGCTACAAAAACCGCTAAACAAATTAAGGCTGATTCGAAAAATATTTCCATCTTAAACTCCTGTATTTAATGATTGAATAACTGCTTGGTTGCCGGCTGTCTTATCAGCCGTCAGCTTATCGATTTCTTGGACCAAGGCCCAACCGTCGTCATTGCCCTCTTTCCTGATCCTGTCCTGCACCTGCCAGTCTTCTCTGGCGAATAAGGCGCGGGCATTATCATCGCAATCAAAGAAAGTAGCGGCCGGCAAGTACAGATTGTAATTACCCAGCACCGCTTTGACCATCATCAGCTGCCTGGCGTTTAGCTCGAAACCGTTAGCAACAGGCAAACTGGCCTGGTCTTGGACCAGAATCTCTAACGACAGATTACACTTCCGGCCGATTAAGGTGTCCGGATTGGTCTTCAATCCGACTATAGCAATCTTATGTTTGATGACATAGACGAAAAAATTCTTGACTGCCGACCTGATATACAAGTCTGCTTTCCGCTTGAAATAACGGACGAGAAACGGCAACGAGATGGTTTCAAGCACCACAAAAGCAAGGACACACCATGCTACAAGGCTCATAATAACTCCTATCTATAATGAATGATTAATTTTCAAATAACGATTAGCGCTTAAGGCGCTAGAATTTGATACTAAAATAGCATACTTTGGCCATTTTGTCAAGGTAATAGCTGATTTTAACCTAATTTTGGCAAAAAAAGAGACACTTTTGGCGTTATGCCTCAAGTGTCTGTAAATATCGTGCTAAAGGTAAATTACTTTACTTCTTTAGCGGTTCAAAAGTGACGAAATAACCACGGATCATTCCGCTGCCGTAAATATCGGGTGTAGCACTCACATAACGCAGCTCATTATGGTCTGACTTAAATCTGACCAAAGCATTAGCGTAATCAGCGCCGACAAAGGGGAAATAATAGACCCCCTCACCATAAACAACAACCTTCGAAGTATTAGCTGTCGCTGAATTAACATTCTGAGGATCAGCAGCGGCGTTGCCTCTAAACAATGTGTACCAAAAGGCGAATATGGTTACTGCGATAACGATAATAATGCCTATAGACTTGATAATTGACTTGATGTCCATCGATAATCTCCTGAAATAAGTGGATAATTAATCTAAATTTGGCGCAATCACCAATTGCCATGCGTCCGTAACCTTTTTAACCACTGAGCACCTGATGCGTTCAGCTGCCCGCTTGGCTGCCAATTGCAGGGTGGGCAGTTTGAAAGACCGCGTCTTATGCAAGTCTACCCAGAACAGCTGGCTCACCCGATTATCCCAATCCGACATGGCTCCGCCAATCGTTAACGGGTTGAAGTGGTTCAACGCCCCATCGAAAATCAATAATTCGTAGGCGGTCAACCGCAGCGAACGGTAAGTGGACTGCGGGTTGGCAGCATTATCGACGAGCCAGACCCCGAGCGAAAAATCCTTCGATTTGCCGACGCGGGCCAAGGCAAGGCGTTCGATGCGCTGGCCATTCTTGATAATGCTGACGAACAACCTGGTGATAAATACCTTCCGGAGGCTGTAATTAACTGTGCCCCAGACAAAGACGATGATCAGGCTCGCGGCTATCAAGCCGACGACCCAAGCGGTAAACTCTAAGAAATCAACCATTACTGTAACTCCTGTATATACTGAATAATATTAATCAACTTTTGCCGTAATTCCGGTCGCTGCCTTGATTTTGGATTCAAGATCGGCGACTCTGACAGCCATGCCTTTTTGAGCAAAGCTCAATCTGATGCGGCTGACTTTACCCATCGCCTTAGCGTACCTTTTGCCATTGACTGTCTCCAGCCAATAGCTATAAGCCTCGGACGAAGCGGCTTGCTTGCCATATTTAATGAATATCTCATTGAATATCAACACTTCATAGGCACTCAAAATCATTTCGACATACTCATCAGGATGATGAAACCTGGCACCATGCCGGCCTCGTACCCAAAAATTCACCTTGAATCTGGGCCTGCGTCCGTCCTGCGCGATCACCATGCTGATAATCTGCTGTCCGTCGCTGAGCGCCTGGATAAACAATTCGGCGAGCTTGGTTATATTGGCTTCGTAATTTGCGATTTTCACAATGTACTTGCCGATGCCTATCAATGCCATGATTACAATAATGACAAAAATTGTCATAAGAACTCCCTCTATAATATAATAAACTTAATTTTCAAATAACGGGTGCGCTTGCGCGCATTAATCCGGAAAAGAGTCTTGAGCGGTCTTGGTGGCCAAGCACGTCTCTAAAGAAATAATCATAAGCGGAAACGAGCCGTAGCCTGTTTATGCGTAACATATTACCCCTTGTCTTCCTTTCCAGGTTAATGTGAACAAGATCTAAAGTGGTCTTATAATAGCATACTTTTGCTGTTTTGTCAATCCTTCGACAAGCTCAGGACAAGTATCTTGACTATTTTATGGCCAATATTAAGCAAAATATAGCATTATAATAGCCATTTTAGCCCGCCCCTTTATTTTTTCCCGCGTTTCTGTTTTAATGATGAGGTATTAACTATTGATAATTAATAATTCGTAATTGATAATTGTTAATTGATTCGCACCTGTAGCTCAGTCGGTTAGAGCACTCCGATGTACATCGGAGGGGTCGATGGCCTGCCACTACGGTGGCGAAGCCACAGGTGGTTCAAGTAATAAAATTAGCGTCCATAGCTCAGTCGGTTAGAGCACTCCGATGTACATCGGAGGGGTCGATGGTTCACCCCAGCCATTCGGCGGGGTGCCCCGGGTTCATCCCGGGGCAAGTCCTACCTTACTACATAACAAAAATTAGCGTCCATAGCTCAGTCGGTTAGAGCACTCCGATGTACATCGGAGGGGTCGATGGCCTGCCACTACAGTGGCGAAGCCACAGGTGGTTCAAGTAATAAATTAGCGTCCATAGCTCAGTCGGTTAGAGCACAGCCCTTATAAGGCTGGGGTCGATGGTTCAAGTCCATCTGGACGCACCAATGTAATAATTTTCGCACTTTCAAAAGGATCAATCATGAAACGCATCGGTCTATCCACGGGGATGTATTACAAATTTTTCAGTTCTTTGGAACCTGGTGTCATCAAACGCTGCCACGATATCAGCACTAGCGCTCTGGAAATCTGTTGCGTCGGCGGCATCTGCGACAAGGGATTCTGGCTCGATGATCTGCCTGCCGAGTTGCTATCGGACATCGACTTCCTGTCTATCCACGCGCCATCCAGCCATATCAGCTATGGCGACAACCGGTTCAGCTACGATATCTTAGACGCCTTACAACGAGCTTGGGATAAATTAACGCTCGACCATATCGTCTTCCATCCGGATACTATCAAGGATTGGAACATCTTCCGCAGCTACGACTTCAATATCGCTATCGAGAACATGGACAACCGCAAAGCATTCGGCACCAAGCCCGGACAGCTGCAAGAAGTTTTCGACAAGATCGACTGCGGTTTCGTATTAGACCTCAATCATTGTTATAGCAATGATCAGAGCATGCTGCTGGCCGATAGCTTCTTGAAGGAATTTTCCGATCGCTTGGTCGAAATCCACATCAGCGGCTACACCAGCTATCACGAGATGCTGCATCAGACCAAGCAAGAAGCCATCGAACGCTACCTAGGAATGCTGGATGCGCCCATCATTATCGAAAGCGTCTGCACGGCCACCTATCAAGCTCAGGACGAGTTTGATTATATCTGCAGCCATGTTTGAATGACATAACCTTCGCCGACGAGCGGAGGTTTTTATTATTTGTCTATAACCGCATTTTTAAGTATAATGGTTAGCATTATGTCCGAGCGACAATACCTACTTTGCTTGTCTGCCTATCTCGGCTTCGGGCCGGTTAGCTTAAGGGCGCTCTACAATCGACTGGGCTCCTGGCAAGCGGTCTTCACAGCAACAGCCACTGCCATAGAATCAAGCGGCTTGAGTCCGCTCGTTGCCGCCAAGTTCTTGGCCTGGCAAAATGGTTTCCGACCGGAACAATTCTTGGGCAAGTTGGCGAGTGAAAAAATCCAGACGATAATTATAGGCGAAGCGGATTATCCCGAACTGTTATTGCAAATCCATCAGCCGCCCTTTGTGCTTTTCTACCAAGGCAATATCGGTATTCTAAATAACCATTTGTCGCTAGCCGTCGTCGGCTCGCGCGCTCCCAGCAGCTACGGCCAGCAATTGGCCAAAATGTTAATCCCGCCCGTGGCAGCAGCTGGCGTCGTCATCACTTCGGGCCTAGCCATCGGTATCGATAGTTTGGCGCACCGAGCCGCCCTGGAAGCGGGAGGACTGACCGCGGCCATTATCGGCTCCGGCTTGGACAAAGCCAGCCTCTACCCGGCTTCCAATCAGGCATTGGCAGCCAAGATCATCGCCTCGGGCGGCGTGGTCATCTCAGAATTCCCACCCGGCACGCCCGGCTTCCAGAGTAACTTTCCCCGCCGCAACCGGCTGATTGCCGGCGTGTCTGAAGCCACCTTGGTCTTGGAGGCGGCGGCCAAGTCCGGCTCGCTGATTACCGCCCGCTACGCCCTGGAGCAGAATCGGGAGGTTATGACCGTGCCCGGCCCCATCGGCCAACAGCTCTCGGCCGGCCCCAACGAGCTCATCAAGCAAGGCGCCAAGGTAATTACCACCGCCGATGATATCCTGTCTTTCTTCGGAGTAAGCCAAGTAAAGAGTCCAGCGCCCCAGGACTTAAATGAAGACGAAGCAGTTGTTTATCAAAGCCTAGCTAACGGCCCCAAAACCGCCGATGAGCTGAAACTATTGCTAAACCTGGATATTTGTGTTATAACGACGACGCTTTCCCTGCTGGAGCTCAAAGGAGTGGCCAGCCATCTGGGCGGCGGCCAATACGGGAAGATATGATTTAGGCAAATTTTGTTCTATTATTCCCAAATTATAAAATACATTAAGGATAATAAGTTGCCCCACAAGATATCCCGAATATTTTAATTACTACGAACTAAGGAGATCTCCGGGAGTACCGGAGATGAATGCAACATATGAAATTAGTAATAGTCGAGTCGCCTACCAAGGCCAAAACCATTTCCAAATTCCTGGGCAAGGACTACATAATCGAGTCCTCTTTTGGCCATGTGCGCGATCTGCCTAAGTCCAAATTAAGCATCGACGTGTCCAACAATTTTGAACCCAAATACGAAATAACTCCCAAGGCCGAAAAAGTGGCCGCTAACCTCAAGAAATTGGCCAAAAAGGCCGATGAGGTGATCATTGCCTCCGACGAAGACCGCGAAGGAGAAGCCATCGGCTGGCATTTGGCCACTCTCTTGAAAATCAAACCAGCCGAAGCCAAACGTATCGTCTTCCACGAAATCACCAAGGACGCCATACTGGAGGCCCTCAACCACCCGCGCGCCCTGGATGAGAACCTGTTTGACGCCCAACAGGCCCGCCGCATCCTGGACCGCCTGGTCGGCTATGAACTGTCCCCTTTCCTGTGGAAAAAAGTGGCTCGCGGCCTGTCCGCCGGCCGCGTCCAATCGGTGGCCCTGCGCCTGATCGTCGAACGCGAACGGGAAATCCTGGCCTTCGTGCCGGTTGAATATTGGAAGGCTGATGCCGATTTTCAATTAGCCAAAGGCACGGCCAAAGCCGAACTATTCGAACTGGAAGGTAAGAAGCTGGACAAATTCGCCATCAAGACCGCCGAAGAAGCGGCCGAGATTAAGGCCAAGCTGGAAACAGGCGCCTACAAGCTGGAGTCTATCAGTTCCAAAGACGGCTACCGCCAACCCCCTGCCCCTTTCAAGACCAGCACCCTGCAACAGACAGCCAACCGCCGCCTAGGCTGGAGCGCCAAGCAAACCATGATGGTGGCGCAGAAACTCTACGAGAAAGGCTTCATTACATACATGCGTACCGATTCGCTCAACCTGAGCGAGAAGTTTTTGACCGAAGCGACCGACTGGATCAAGAAAGAACTAGGACCCGCTTACAGCTTGCCAGAGTTTAAAATCTATAAGACCAAAAGCAAAGGCGCCCAAGAGGCCCACGAAGCCATCAGGCCGGCCGAAGTCTTGCGCAAGCCGGAATCAGTCATGGCCGAACTGGACCCGCGCGAAGCCAAACTCTACGAGCTGATCTGGACCAGATCGGTAGCCACTCAACTGCCGGCTGCCAAACTCAAGAACTCCGAAGCGATCATCGCCTCCAGCCAGGCCAAATTCTCCGCCAGCGGCGTGATGATCGTCTTTGACGGTTTCCTTAAGGTCTACAACGAAAAGATAGCCGAGAACGAATTGCCCGAAATGACCGAAGGCGAGGCTGCCAAGTTGCTGGGACTGAAGATCGAACAGCATTTTACCAAGCCGGTGGCCCGCTATTCTGATGCCACTCTGGTCAAGGAATTGGAAAAGAACGGCATCGGCCGCCCTTCTACCTACGCCCCGACCATCGCCACTCTGGAAACCCGCAACTACATCGAACGCACCGAGGATAAACGCCTCAAGCCCACCGAAATCGCGCTAATCGTCAACGACCTGCTGGTGGCCCACTTCCCCGAAATCGTCGATTACGAATTCACCGCCAAGATGGAACGCCGCTTCGACAAGATCGCCGAAGGCAAGCTCAAGTGGCAGCCGGTCATCGCCAAATTCTACCACCCCTTCCACGAGCATCTGGCGGTCAAAGAATTAGAAATAAATAAAAAAGATATTATGCCCGAAGAATCAACAACAGAGATTTGCGACAAATGCGGTTCGCCGATGATTATCAAGACCGGCCGTTATGGCAAATTCTTTGCTTGTTCCAATTATCCGGAGTGTAAGAACACCAAACAGATGAACGGCACGGGCAATGCCCCGGTCGAAAAAACCGAAGAACAAAAAGAATTGGAAAAGAAATACGTGGGCGAAATCTGCGACAAATGCGGCTTGCCTATGATCGTGAAGACCGGCAAGTTCGGATCTTTCTTGGGCTGTTCCGGCTATCCCAAATGCAAGAATATCAAGAACATCCAAGAAGCAGGCGGCGGAGCGGCAGCCATCGGCATCAAATGTCCGACTTGCGGCGAGGGTGACCTAGTCACCAAGCGCAGCCGTTTCGGTATCTTCTATGCCTGTTCCAACTATCCCAAATGCAAACAAGCCTATTGGGGCAAACCGACCGGCGAAACCTGCCCGGAATGCGGCGCCCTGCTGATCGAAGGCAAAAAAGGCGGCATCGTCTGTTCGGATAAGACTTGTGGGTTTAAGCAGTGAGTATTTACCCCCAGTACTCCTGGGGGTCTCCCCACGAGGGCTATAATGCCTAATTCGATAAAGCTTGATTAGAGTCGCGAGAAATGAAATATCGGAATTAAATTTATATCTATAAATACGGGGACGAATTTTTAGTAATTGGAAAGTTTTTATTACAATTGTAATATTTTTCACAGTAGCACCTGTTCAGGAGATCTCCGTGTTCACGGAGATAAATAATGAGCCAGTTTTGATTTTTTAAAGTAGAAATAATTTAACCTCATTCTTTGTGGGGAGATCCACGCGTTCGCGCGGATAAATACACATAGTACATTCATCCACCAATCAAGAGGCTCACATGGCCCACGCTTATGACGAATACACTTGGTTCGTCGAACCAAAGAACGAATACACCAATCTGGTGTTAGCCGGCTTTTTGCCGGAAGAAAACTTCTGCCAAGACCAGACAGTCGAGGATGGCCTCAAGGTCCCGCTCTGGCGCATGGAAAGATGGCGGCAAGTCGATTATTTGCTCAGCAACGCCGAAAACAGATTCTATCTCTATGTCAGGCAAGGTCCCAACGGCAAAATCCGCCGGATGGACTTTATGGCCAAACAGAAGAAAGGCGCCACCACCAGAGAAAAAATCGAACAAGCGTTCGCCAACCTAGGGCTCAAAGCCCCACGCCCGCAGACAGCCTAAGACTATTATAAAACTCCCCGAGATGGGGAGTTTTTTGCTAACTATGTCATCTTTGTTTTCGATAAACACTTTACATACGGTGTCATTCCCGCGAAGGCGGGAATCTAATCGTTGACAGTTCATCACAATGTAGATTCCCGCCTTCGCGGGAATGACACTAAGATAATGATAGTGATTTATTAAAAAATTGGCACAATATTCAATGGCGCGTGTACAAACAATAGACAAAAAAATGCTCCGACACACAAGTACCAGAGCATTTTCTATTATTTAGCCTTAACAATCGGTTTAGAACTTTTCAACGGCCTTTGCAATAGCGGCAGCCTAACTCGAAACGAGCTAGGCGTGCGATAACCCGGTCCGCTCGATCTGGCACCAGTTTTGGCATGCTTGCCGCCTTTCATAAATTATTTTTACCAGAGATCAATTGCCCCGCAAGATTAATATGGGCTGATCAGCACCGCCGTACATAATTCCTGCCGGACCAGCCTGGCTATTGCCGGCGGGGATACTACCGGCATCAGTCTCATTACAGTAATCCAGCGTATAACTCTCGTAACACTTTTTACCGCTAGCGCAATCGCTAGCCGCTTTTTGTCTTAGCGGCTTATAGACATAACTGTTACTGGAGCATTTTTTAGGATTATTATACTTAACCGCTGCCGGCACTTTAGCCATATAAATATTGGTACCATATTTAATAGGCTGACCGACAGTAATTTTTTCGGGATAGCCGCCTTCCTCATTGTAATACATTTCTAAGGCTATCATAATCTGCTTCACATTCGAAACATTCTTGGCGCTCAATTCTTTGTTTACTTTTTCACCTTGCGACAACTCTTTTTCCGACCCGCTGGACGTATTAACATACCAGCCGCTGTTATCGCCATCGCTAAACATACTCATTACCTTTTCGGCGCAATATCTCAACTGATAATCCACGGCCTTGCCATTTTCTATGATCGGTTTATATTCATATTTGGCATTCTTACAAGCCTTTGCATCCTTGTATTGCAGAGCGGTCGGCATTTTTTTGATCAAAGTCACGCCCTTGGCGGTCAGGCTCTTGCCGGCCGTCAAACTGGCCGGATATTGGCCGGTCAAAGTCTTGTAGGACGATAACGCCTCTTCGATAAATGCGACTTCCTTGGTGGTTTGCAGCGACAGGCGGACATTATTGCCGCTCTTTTCGACATTAGGACGACGAGCAAAAGCTGTTTTTTCGGCTGCCGCCAAGCGAGTGTTCAGCATTTTGGTACTGGCTGCAATAGTTTTTGTTTTTGTTTCATCATAAAAACCGCTTGGGCTGGCAACATTGATTCCAGCGGGAACATAGCCCGTTTCTCCATTTACACAATACTGCAGCGTATAGTCGCTGTTTTTAATATATTTATATTTGTATTGTTGCTGATAGCAAGGATCTTCTTTTTCTTGCACAGGCGCAGCCGGCACTTTGGCCATGTAAGTATTAGCGCCATAAGCAATCGGCTTGCCGATAGTGATAGTCTTAGGATAATCGCCTGCTTCATTATAATACATTTCGGCAGCAGTCATTATCTGTATAACGTCACTGACCGTTCGGGCATCACGCGCATTAACACGCGCCTCACCGAGGTTTCCAACACCTTGCAATAAGGCCATTACCTCTTCGGCACTCAACGCGCCGGCCGGCGCCTCTACCTTTAGCTTAGGGTCATTGATATTCTTAACCAACATCTTGAGCCCTATTTTGTAATCGACTGTCGGACTGCTATACGACATATCCCAATCAATCTGCACAGCGCCGCTATTGGCAATCAGTTCGATATCTTCAAAGGTCATCCTGCCAATTTCGGTCTGCATATCTTTGATCTCATCTTTGGTCATCGGCTGGCCCAAGATCTTGCTGGTCTGCAAGGCATATTGCATCAAACCCATTTTATCTATCTTGATAATCGTCTTGGCTCCTGCCGCGCCATCGGTCATCATACCGTCTTCACTGGACACTACTTGCAAGGCGCTGGAGGCAAAGAAAGCGTTTTCCATTTGCTTCTTGCGGGCCTGGCTGTCCTCAGGAGTCACGGTACTGGCATCAGCCACGGACATCGTTTTGCTAAAGAGCCCAGTCGGATCAATCATCTCTCCGGTACTGGCCGCCTCCCCCAACGGAAATTTCATCCATTTGCCGCGCAAGGCCGAAATATCCTGATAATCATCAATCACATCAGGATAGGTATTTAGACGGAAAAAGAAATTGCCGTCTTTTCTCTTGATTTTGCTTTCGATGCCGATATTTAATTTGTTTTCGCCGGTATAGGCTTCAAACTCCTTGCCTTGATAGTTTAAATCCATCATAAAAGCATTGTCGGTAGAGGTGCTATTCTTCTTGTCCAGGATCACACCGGCCAGTTTGCTGGTAAACTGCTGTTTATCGCCCTTGCCGGCGGCGTCTTTCCAGGTTATTTCGATCGGCGCTTCCAACTTGCAATAAAAACTATTGGCCGAATCCAACAACAGATAGGCCTGATGCGCCTGTTCGGATGCCGCTTGTGTTTGGCCCGCTGCCATGAGTATGCCGACAGCCACAGCGGCCAGCAAAAAGCTTTTGAGTTTCATTGTTTTATATTTAAAAATATTTCTTATAAATAGGACGCTTAAGCAGCTCCACCAATACCAGATAGACGATTACCAAGAACCAAACAGCGGCAAAGACGCCGATGCCCGGGCTGATAAAGCCGAAATAGCTATGCCCGATAGGAGTAAATGGAATTATAGCCGACAGCGCCACAAAGGCCAGAATAGAAGCCGCCAACCACTTGCTCGGCCGGCTTTCGATAAACGGCAGCCTCTTGGTGCGAATGACAAAGATAACCAAAGTTTGCGTGGCAAACGACTCTATAAACCAAGCCGCTTGGAATAATCCGGCATTATATACGGTAACTCTAAACAGCTTAAGCATAACCAAAAAAGTGAGAATATCAAAGATGGAGCTAATCGGCCCGAACAGGAACATAAACTTGTAGATAAACTTGATATCCCAACGCTTAGGCTTGGACACATATTCATCATCGACATTATCCAAAGGAATAGTCACCTGGGAAATATCATACATCATGTTGTTCAACAAAATCTGGATAGGCAGCATCGGCAGAAACGGCAGCAAGAATGAAGCGGCTGCCACCGAAAACATATTGCCAAAGTTGGACGACAAACCCATCAAGATATACTTCATGGTATTGCCAAAGGTCTTGCGGCCTTCGGTCACACCCAGACTCAAGACCTTAAGATCCTTGGTGAGCAGAATCAGATCGGCCGCCTCCTTAGCCACATCCACCGCGTTGTTGACCGAAATACCGACATCAGCGGCCTTAAGCGGCAAAGCATCATTGATGCCATCGCCCATATAGCCGACTGAGTGCTTGTTTAACCGAATCATCGAAACGATGCGGCCTTTTTGCTCCGGCGAGATGCGAGAAAAAATAGTTGTTTTTTCGACAGCTACTTGCAAGTCGGCATCAGTCATCTGCTCAACCTGTGCTCCAGTCAAGATACCCTTGATCTTAATACCCAATTCGGTGCAAATTTTCCTGGTGACCAATTCATTGTCTCCGGTGATAACCTTAATCTCAATGCCCTGCGCCTCCAACATATCAATCGCTTGGCGAGCGTTAACTTTGGGCGGATCCAGAAAAGCGATCAACCCCATCAAGACCAGCGACGATTCGTCAGCTACTTTATATTCTGTCTTGTCCGGCTCGACCGGCAATTTTTTATAAGCTACAGCTAAAACACGGAAACCGTCGGCGGATAGCTCATCATATTTAGCTTTAGCCCGCGCCAAAGCAGTTTGGTTGAAAACTTGTTCTTGATTTCCTTCCGCGTACGACTGGCAAGCCGGCCACATCTCTTCGGGCGCGCCCTTGGTAATCAAAATCCTTTGGCCGCCCGATTCCACCACCACCGACAAACGCCGGCGTTGAAAATCAAAAGGAATCTCATCAATCTTCCTATAAAGACTGGCGTCTGTCGGCTTTTTGAACTTAAGCACCGCCTCATCCAAAGGATTGGCCAGCCCGGACTGATAAAAACTATTTACATGAGTATAGTCCAAAAGCGATTCGGATACCTGTCCGGCAATATCAATATATTTGACCATTTCAATTCGATTTTCGGTCAACGTGCCTGTCTTATCGGTACACAGCACATCCATACCGCCAAAATCATGGATCGAATTCAGCCGTTTGACGATAACGCCCTGCTTAGCCATATTAACCGACCCTCGAGCCAAGGTAATCGACATGATCATCGGCAACAGTTCCGGCGTCAGACCGACAGCCAAAGCCAAACTGAACATCAATGAATCCAGCCAAGGATGATGGGTGATGCCGGTATTCAAGACAAAGATTAACAGCACCAAGGCCACCACCACCTTGACAATCAAGCTGCCGAAGCTGCGAACACCCTTCTCGAATTCTGTTTCTTCGTTCGGCTCTCCCATCTTGGCGGCAATACGGCCAAAAACAGTATTGACTCCCGTGCTGATAATTACTGCCGTGGCATAGCCGGACACTACATTGGTGCCCATAAAAACAATATTCTTCTGGCTGCTGATCTCTACGTTGACATCAACCAAAGGGTTATTGTTTTTTTCTACCGGGAAAGCCTCACCGGTCAGCGTTGACTCATTGACAAAAAAATCATCCGAAGTGATAACGCGCGCGTCTGCCGGCACTATCGAACCTACGGACAAAAGGATGATATCACCCGGCACCAGTTCTCGCGCCTTAACCATGCTGCGCCTGCCATCACGCAAGACTTCCACCGTAGAGACAACTTTTTCTTTGAGCTTTTCGACTGCCTTTTCCGATTTGTGTTCTTGGATATAGTCAGTCACGATACTCAAGATAATCATGGCATAAATTACTGTGGCCGAACGGATATCCTTGGCCACTATCCATGAAGTCGAACCGATAATAAACAAGATAATGATCAGGGGGCTTCTGAATCGCAATAAAATCTTCTTGAGGCCGGACATTTTTTCGACCGTGGAAATCTCATTAAAACCATATAATGCCTGACGATTATGTATCTCTATCAAGTTCAAGCCTTTTTCGGTGGTTTTGAGCAACTTCAAAACTTCTTCGCTTGTTTTCAAAAAAAATTCCTTTTTAACCTTAGAAGCTTTAAAGCTGGCGACTGATTTTTTTGACATAAATAAAAATGACGGCTTTGGCCTTTTTTATTATACCAAATTTCCGTTTATACCGCAAAAACACCAGTCCAAAAAACACTTTTAATCATATTGCTTGTATTTTAGCCTAAAGGTTGAAAAATAATGTATTTTAAGCTATATTAAACCTTAATAAATCAAATTATGTCCAAATATCTCATTACCGGCGGGCGACCCCTATCCGGCACTATCAGCGTCAAGGGAGCCAAAAATGCCGGCCTCAAAATCATTCCAGCCACCCTATTATCCGCCGAGCCGATTACTATCACCAATCTGCCGGCCATTGAGGATATCGATCGTTCACTGGAACTAATCCAAGACCTAGGTTGCCGCGTCGAAAGATCCACCCACGAATGCGTCATCCACCCGGCTAGCCAAATCAAAACGGAGTTAAATTCAGCTCTGTCCAACAAGCTGCGCGCCTCCATTATGTTTGTCGGCCCTCTCTTGGCCCGCTTCGGCGAAGCCAAGTTCCCCCACCCCGGCGGCTGCGTCATTGGCGCCGGCACTCGGCCGATTGATATTTTTCTAGAAGGTTTCGAAGCCATGGGAGCCAAGCTGGCTATCGAAGATAAGTTTTACAAATTAAGCTCAGCCCGCTTGCATGGTACCGACTATTTCTTTCCCAAAGTCAGCGTCACCGGCACCGAGGCCCTATTAATGACTGCCATACTGGCTGATGGCCAAACCATCTTGCGCAATTGCGCTATGGAACCGGAAATCGTAGCCTTAGCCGACTATCTAAACACTGTCGGCGCACGCATTAGCGGCGCCGGCTCCCCCACCATTACTATCCAAGGCGTAGAACATATTGGCGCCGGAACCTTCCAGGTAATTCCCGACCGCATTGAGGCCGGCACCTTTGCCATCTTGGCTGCCGCCGCCAAAGCCAAATTAATCATCACCGATTGCCGTCCGGACCATCTTGGCTCGTTGCTAGCCCTATTCCGCCGCATCGGCGTACCGTATGAAACCACGGCCGACAGCCTGACAATCCTGCCAGCTGATAAGCTCAAAGCCGAAAGCGTCAAGACTCACGAATATCCCGGCTTCCCTACTGACCTGCAATCGCCTTACACAGTGCTAATGACCCAAGCCGAAGGCATGAGCCTAATCCACGAAACCATCTACGATCGCCGCTTGCTTTTTACCGACATGCTGACCCAAATGGGAGCTGACATCATTATGTGCGATCCTCACCGCGCCGTTATCAACGGACCGACAATCCTGCACGGCCGACATCTCACTTCACCCGACTTGCGCGCCGGCATCTCGATGATTATCGCCGGCCTAATCGCGCAGGGACACACCGAAATCGACAATATCTACCAAATAGACCGCGGCTACGAAAACATCGACGAACGCCTGCGCTCCATCGGCGCCGATATCGAGAGGATAGATTAAATATCAAAAATCAAAAATCAAAAACTCTTCTACATCTTAAATTTTTGATATTTTATTTTTTATTTTGAAATATGACCAAAAGAATACGCAACATCTTGTTTATTATTTTCACGGTAGCCTTTATCGCCTTATCCGCGGTTATCCTCACCTATGCCTTTGGCTATTCCCTCAGTCCCTACGGTTTTAAATTGCAAAAAACCGGTATTTTTGATATCGAAAGCACGCCTAGCGCCGCTCAAGTATCATTAAACGGAGAAGTGCAAAAAAAATTCCTAAACCAGCTAACCGGCAAAAACGCCCCGGTCACTACGCCGATTAAGATTGCCGGCATCTTGCCGGGAGATTATGAAGTCAAATTAACTCTAAATGGATATCATCCTTGGCAAAAAAAATTAACTTTAAACGCCAGCGAAACCACCTATCTGGAAAATGTGCGCCTCTTCAAAGAAACTTTGCCGCAATTAGTCTGGTCGCTGGACATCACTCGCCTGCTAACTACCGCCGTAAGTCCGGACAAAAAATATTGGACGATTCTAACAGACAATCAAGTTATTATAACAAATCTCGCGGACGGTTCTCAGACGGCTTCTTTTGACCTGCCGGCGTCCAGCGACCAAGCAGACTTGTCTTGGTCCAATGACAGCCAAAGCCTGATTGCCAATCACAGCTTAATCAATTTGGCGTCTGGCAAGACTGCCGATTTGCGCCAACTCGCCAACAGCTCAGCCGAACGCTTTGTCTTTGGCGCTGATTCCAGCCAACGCATTTATTTCTTGGACAACGGCTCGCTTTATGAATTTGACATCCTGGCTAACACAAAAAAAATACTGCTCAAGCCGGAGAAAAACAATCCTTTTATCGATTTCCTGGCCAAAGACGGCTATCTTTACGCAATCAAACAAAACCAAAAAGACTTCCACTCCTTTGTCGCTATTTACAAGTTAAGCGATTCTCAATTTATCGGCACGATTGATCTGAACAATCTATCCGACTACCGTTTTACCAACATCCACAACCGTTGGCTCAACTTGTATGACCAAAAAAATCATGCTCTTTATCTGCTGGATATCAAATACCCATTTAACAACCAGTACGAGCTAAAGCGCCTGGATAATGCCTACTTCAACCAATGGGATCAGAATAACCGGCTCTTGCTGGCCGGCCAAAGCGATCTGCGCCTCTGGCAAAGAAGCGACAACAAAGAAACGCTTTTGACCCGCCTAGGAACGCCGATCCGCGCCGCCTTTTGGTACAAAGACGACAACTACTTGATTTTTGCCACCGATAATTCACTCGGCGCCTTGGAGCTGGATGATCGCAATGGACGCCAACACACTAACTTGCTGGACAACATCCCTCTCACTCAGCCTCAGCTTAACGCCGACGGATCGACTATCTTTTTCTTTGCCAAAGTCGGGCAAACAGCCGGGCTATACTCGCTAAGCTTAGAATAAAAACAATATTTAAAAATCCACTCCGAAGCGCTTCGGAGTGGATTTTTTATCTCAACGGAAATTATTAAATGCTCTTGATAAACTCTGCCAACTCTTCACCGATCTCCTTATTCTTTAGGCCCAATTTAATATTTGCCTTCATCCAGCCGATCTTACTGCCGGTATCCAGCCATTCGCCTTTTAATTCTTGGCCATGGATGTTGCCTCCCTGCCCCAGTAACGCGGCAAAAGCATCGGCCAAACGTATTTCACCGGAATCACTCTTCTTCATAGAAGCTAAAACGGCAAAAACCTCAGGAGTAATAACGTAGGCTCCGACAGCTGCCAGGTTGCTAGGAGCTTGTCCGACCTCCGGCTTTTCTACAAAGCGGCTGATATTCCATAATCCATCTTGCTGCTCCTGCCCGTCTATAACACCGAACTGGTGGACGTTTTGCGGATGCACCCGCGACAGTCCGACAACCGAAGTTCCGCATTTGCAATAAGCGTCTATCACTTGCTTGGCAGGCGATATTTCGGAGTCATACAAAGTATCGCCGAACAAGACCAAGACCGGCTCGTTCCACACCAGATGAGCGGCGCAGTTAATAGCGTGTCCATCGCCCAACGGCATCGGCTGGCGGACATAACTAAAGTTCGCCAAGGTGGAAATACGGCGCACCTCCTTGACCAGGTTCATCTTATTTTTCTCAACCAGGTTTTGATCCAGCTCGAAAGAATAATCAAAATGATCTTCGATCGCACGCTTGCCTCGGCCAGTCACAAAGATTATTTCTGTGATACCGGCCGCTACCGCATCTTCGGCCAAATATTGGATAGCCGGCTTGTCTACCACCGGCAGCATTTCTTTCGGCTGGGCCTTGGTCGCCGGCAAAAAACGGGTACCGAAACCGGCAACCGGAAAAATAGCTTTTGTAACTGCCAGCTGGGTTTTGTGTTTGCTGGTTGCCATAGGGTTATCGCTCTGTTAAGAGCTTAATTATTTTGCTTTGTATTTGATAAGATATTTAAACCACGACCAGATATGAGTTCGCGTCGAGCCGGAAGTGAAAAACTTATACCAAGGAGTGCCGGCACTGGCTCGATTGTGATTATGGATAATTTCCGCCTCGGGATAAAAGACAACTTTCCAGCCTTTTTTATGAAAACGGCGGCAAATGTCAGTATCTTCGAAATAGAGGAAAAACCGCTCATCGAAACCGCCGACTTCGGCCAAGGCTTCGGTGCGGATAAACAAGAAAGATCCGAGCAACCAATCAACCTCGCAATAATCAGACTTATCAAAATCGGACATTAAAAATCTGGATAAGTCCTTACGTCCAAGAGCGCTCTTACCCAGGCTGGTACGGCGGTACAAAGGCGTCAGCAGCCCATGCCAACGATAACAAGAATCTTGGATTGTGTGATCGGGATTATACTGTTTCGGACCGACAACGCCGATACGCGGATTATCCTGCATCAGCTTGAACAGTTTTTGAAAAGTGTCCTTAAACATCAAAGTATCAGGATTCATCACAACCAAATAACGGCCCTTGGCTTGGCGGAAGCCCAAATTATTCCCTCCGCCCATGCCCAGATTGCGCTTCGTGGCGATTAGCTTAACCTCCGGATACTGCCAGCGGACAATCTCAACCGTATTATCACCGGAATTATTATCTACAACAATAATTTCGTGGCTCAAACCATGCCAATCAGCCTCACTAATTGACTTGAGGCAGCTCAAAGTCAGGCCTTTGCTTTTATAATTGACGATAATAATGCTTAAATCCATACAAAAATCGTAATTTAATATTAGTTTACCAAAAAATCAATTTGCGCACTATTTGCCAATAGACAGTCAAGAATCTATTGCCCATCCTAGTGGCCAAGCCGCTGACTTCTTGATAATCAATTATCGGGCTAAACATCTTTACTATACTACTGTCAGAAACTCGTCGCAAGGCTTGGCTCTGACGTCGCGCCAAGGCCAAATAACGCCAAGTACCGGGGCGCAAAAAATATCCCCAAACCTTTATTTTCTGTTTGAGCCAACCGCCGCGCCAGGCAATCAAAGGCGTCATCAATTCTACTCCCAATAAGGCAGGCATAATTATCAACAAAGTTGCCCAATGATAGTTTTTAAATATAACCAGCAAACGATTGCGATCCATCCAATAATATTTGCTAACCGAACGGCTAAACTCATATTCATGATAGAAAACCGAACGCGGCTCGACTTTTATACTAAAGCCAGACAACCAGAGGCGCCAGCTAAGATCCTGATCCTCGTTGTACATCCAAAATTCTTCATCAAACAAGCCGACTCGCGCTAATGCAGACAGCCTAAGCATTACCGCCGCGCCGCTAGCATACGCAATGGCGCCAAGCTCGCTGGCTTGTTCATACGATTGGCGATAACCCAAGCAATAGCCAAAGCCCAAGAAATGAGTGACATTGCCCAAACTGTTTACCAAATGCTTGTCAGGCCAAAGCATTATACGCGCTTGCACCGCGCCCAAGGCGCCATCTTGATCCAAGCTTTTCTCTAAATAATGCAACGCCAAAGGATCCAAGCGTCCGTCCATATTAAATAATGCCGCATACAAATAACCTTGATTGGCGGCTTGGCGCAAAGCCAGATTGTTACCGCCGGCAAAGCCCAAGTTATCAGGGCTAGACAACAGCTCAAAAGGGATTGATTGGCCCAAAATACGCTCGGCAGTCTCCTGCAACAATTGTCGCGACTGGGCGCTAGAACCGTTATCCACCAAAAATATCTTAAATTGATCAACCTCCTTCTGCTCACGCAAGCTGCTCAAACAAGCCTCAAGATATTTGGAGGCGTAATCCTTCCAATTTGGACTGACTATGACAGCAGTGCGCATAAAAAATATTATAATAGCCAAAAACAACTTTTTAGCCTATGGACATTATAGCTTATTTTATCTAAACATATTAGTCAACTGTTGACTATTTACCAAAGAAACACTATCTTAAACTTACGCGGATACATAAATAACTGTTAAATATGCTTGATTTAGCTTGGGAAAAATCGCTTTGGCGCCAAGGGGCTCGTTTGGTAGCCGGCGCCGATGAAGCCGGCCGCGGTCCTTTGGCCGGACCGGTGGTGGCTGCTTGCGTCGTCTTGGGGCCAGATTTCAAGATTAGCGCCGCACTCAAAAAAGTGCGTGACAGCAAGCTGATCGGACCGGTAGAACGGGCCGAGCTTTTCCAGCTGCTCCAAGAAAAAATAAGCCACTTCGGCGTCGCCATCATCGACCATCTGACAATCGATCGAATCAACATTCTGGCGGCTTCCTTGCTTGCTATGCGGCAAGCCGCCGAAAATACCGGCCAGAATATAGACCATTTATTAATCGACGGCAACAAAGAAATACCGGATTGTAAGTTCAAGCAAACGGCCATTATCGATGGGGACCATCAAGTTTTTGCTATTGCCGCCGCCTCTATCCTGGCCAAAGTAACCCGCGATCGCATTATGCAAGAGATGCACGACAAATGGCCTGAATATAAATTTAACGAGCACAAAGGCTACGCCACCCAAGAACATCTGAGGTTAATCAAGCAATACGGCCCTTGCCCAATCCATCGCCTCAGCTTCTCCCCTTTTAGACAGCCGAAAACGACTAAAATGTTTTAAAAACCGATCTAGAATATCATTGAAAATTTTTCAAGCATGTCATTCCCATCCGCCAAAGAGCGGGTAGACTCCGGCGGGAATGACACAAGAAATGAAGTAATAAAAATATTTTATAAAAGACCCCCCGGGGGTCTTTTATGTATTGGTCCTGGATTTTAATCCTAAGGGCTTGCCGATCAAATTGACCGCCGAACCGAACAGCCAAGCCAGCCTTATGGCCCAAGCCGCTTTGCCGCCTTGCCACTTAGCAAAATATTTAATCATTGACTGCTTCATATAACGCTGCTTAACCGAATGGCCGACTTGTTTGAAGCCTTGGCCGATCAAGTCGACTGCCTCGGCGGCCGGCGTATACCACACCGCCAATCCAGCCTCGCGGGCCTGCCGGCAATAATCAACTTCCTCAAACCAGATAAAATATCGCTCATCCAACCCGCCTAATTTCTTGTAGGTTGATCTACTGATGGCAAAAAAAGAGCCGCGGATTGAGTCCACTTGGGCCGCTTTGCTATAATCAAAATCTGTATACAAGTACCGGCCCAGCAAAGACGGCATTAAATGCGCCAGCTTCATGGCGATTATCGCCTGGTCAAACAGCGTCGGAAAACGGCGTACATGGCGGACCAATCGTCCTTGGCTATCAACCAATTTACAGCCGGCAATCGCCGGTTTATTTTTTTTGACCCAGTTTAAAAAATTAGACAAAGTATCGGGCTTTAACTTCATGTCCGGGTTTAACAATAGCAGCCATTCACCTTTCGCTTTCTTGAGAGCCAGATTATTCGCCTTGGCAAAACCCAGATTTTTCTTGTTGGCAATCAATTTGACCTGCGCAAATTGCCGTTTCACCATTTCGGCGGAACCGTCAGCCGAACCATTATCGACTACAAAAACTTCAAAGCTAAAATCACCCTGACTTGAATAAAGAGAGGCGAGGTTAGCTGCCAATTTGTCCCGCGTGTTCCACGAAACAATAATCACGCTTAAGTCCATAGGCTATTTATAATGCGGACGGTGTATGCGCTGCCGCAAGCGCCAAAATTCTTTAATCTCCTGCCATAATTCTCGATCAAAAAGACGAGCATAAACCAGTCGCATAGACATGTGGACAAAAGTCATCAAAAGTCCGGTCCAATTTTCCCAGCGCCAATATTTATAATAAATGATAAACTGATTGCGAAAGGCCCATTTTTGCGCCGCCCGATTTTTATCCTTCCAGGCAGACCACAAGCCGAACAAACTGCCGGATTTCCCCGCTACTGTTCGATCGTGCCAAACATGCGCCTCAGGCGCCAATTCTGATCCCCAGCCGGCCAGACGCAGCCGTACCGCCAGATCGCAATCTTCCTTATACATAAACATCAGTTCGTCAAAATATTCGTTGCCCTGTCTGACACTTTCCAGCGCCTTCATGCGATATAGGGCGCAGCAACCGGAAGGCCCGACAATCAACGAGCTGTCAAACTGCAAGCGATCCGGCTGGCCTTGACCCAAATCATGAAAACGCATGCCCGGAGCCTTGACGATGCCGCAAGTATCAATAATCTTGGTGCCTTGGCCATGATCAAAATCCCAACAATATACTTTGGGCGCCACCGATCCCAAATGTTCGTCCAATTCCAGGCTGGCCAGCATTTTAGCCAGACTATGTTTGCCCAAGAAAACATCAGGATTAACAACCAAAAAATAATCAGCTTCCCAAGCATGGGCCTGCGCGATCAGGCGATTGAATGATTTGCCAAAACCAAGATTGACACCGCTTTTAATAACTTCGATCTGTGGATAATACTTGTCCAAAAATTCAAAATTTTCTTCGGCTTTAGGCAGATTATCCCAAGCCATAATCTGAACTTCCGCCCCAGACTCCTTGATTGCCGCAAATAAGCTGGGCACGAATTGCGATAAATATTTGGCGGTCAGCTCGCCGTAACAAATAAAACCTATAGCTAATTTAATTTTTTTCATAAGGCTTGGATGGTATATTTCGTCGTATTTTACCATGTGCCATTCAAAAGGCGCATTTACACAAAGTATTTAACTTCATTATCATACAACTTCTAACAAAAAATTTCCACTAAAGCATCAAACAAAAAAGAGCTTAATTCAGCTCTCTTGATTATGGCAATTATATTATTTATTCTTGATAATCATCTCGATATATTTGGCAATCTCTTGCTGTTCTACAAAAGAATTTTCCAAGTCCAATACCAGGCAAGAACTGAAATAATTGTTAGGGATGCTTTTTAGATAAGCGAAATCATGCAAACTTTCGGCATGATGGCCGTCAAACGGCTTCTTGAATAATTTTTCCATCATTGTGGTACGGCAGGGACTGACGCGATTCACCTTAACCGGCAAGCCGGACAAAGTTAATTCTAATTTTTTGAATATTTTCTTGTCAGTATCCTTGATGGCTTGATATCGCGCCAAATCCAGACAAATGCCGATTACCTGATGCTGAGCCAAAACCGCCTTGTCAAAGATGGTGTCCGCGCGAAACACGAGAGGATTCTCCACGCTGATCATGGTAGCATACTTGGCAAATGAGTTTTGCAAAGCCAATCCCTTGGCGTCAGCTTTAACGCTAAAATATTTGGTCTTATAACGATCAATCAGATAAGCCACTTCGTCTTCGATAAAATCTTCGCGCAGGCTGCAATAAGGGATAGACTGCAAGCCAGTAGCCTCTAATAACGAATAAAGCTCTTTGCGCTGTTCTATGGACAGCATAGAAGGCAGAAGCGCAAGTTCTTTTATGTTTAATTCTTTAATCTCTTCGGTCTTATCCCGCCAATTTGATTTGCCGGTAGTAGTCAGACCGAATAAGATATTTTTGTCGTTTATCATACAAGCTTATTTTAGCAATATTTAAGCCGGAACGCAAATCAAACTTTCTTTTTCTGCAATAGCCTGTCCAATCGAGCAAAAAGGTAGCTGTTGTCCTGTCGAGGATATTGCTCCAGCTGTTGGCGATAATCCGCCAAATGATCCAAAAAAACCGCCAAGCCCTCAATCGTTAACTCTTCAAGCATCGCGCCATAACCCAGTTTGTCTAAATAATAAGCATTTAGCACTTGTTCAAACTGCTTGCTGGCAGGAATCGCCAAATATGGCTTGCCCATATACAGAGCCTCGGAAATCAAACTAAGCCCGGCATTAGCCACCACGGCTTTAGCCCCGGCGAAATGACGCAAAAACTCTTCTTCACTAAAAGGGTAGAATTTTAGGTTGCCTTCTTTGCCCTTTTTATCCAGGCCATAGACGATAAACTTTTGCTTGATTTGCTTCAAAATAGTCGTCAGATGTTCGGCGTTGCTAGTCAAATAAACCAAGATGTAATCACCGGTTGTCGGCTTCATTGCCAAGACTTCCTTGCGAATAATAGGCGGGACCAAGACGGTACGGCGCTCAATAATCTTTGCCGGGAAAAAGCTGGTAATAATATATTCCTTGGCCTTAAAGATCATCATCCGAGTAACCAGCATCGCCACAATAGCTTCGCGGGCATACTTCAAAGGGAAATGGATCCTAGTCCTGGTCAGAATATGCTGGTTATTAATAGAAATAACCGGGATCCTTTTTATATTTCCGACTAGGGCCGAAATCGGCTCATAGTCGCTGATAATCCAATCGGGCTTGAACTCGTTGACAATGTCGGTCACGCGATCAATTGAACGCACAGCCTGAGGCGTCTTGAGAAAATTCTTGAAAAAAGTTTCGATATATTTTACCTCATTATCTGAATAGGTAAAACTAAGGCCGAATATTTCTTCGACTGCAAAGTGCCGCTTAAGCCAGCTATATCCGCGATCATGAGAAACAACCTTGACGGTATGGCCGGACGATTGCAAATATTCAATAATAACTTTAGATCGCGCCGCATGGCCCAATCCCTCGCCCGCGACTCCATAGAGGATTTTTGACATAATAAAACTGCTTTATCCCGTAACAAGAGACTCTATAAATACTATAGCTATTTTAAATCGGCAGCCAAGCGCGCTGCCATTTTTTTGGCCTCATCATCAGGATAAGTTTTTTGCGGCCAATTCATCAGGCCATCGCCCGCTTGGCGCGGAATAACATGGCAATGAAAATGTTCTATTAATTGTCCGGCTACCGCGCCGTTATTAATAATAACATTATAGCCTTGCACCGCTAAGGTTTTCTTTAGTGTAATGCCGATCTTTCTGACTACATGCATGACGTAGCTCAGCTGCACGTCATCAATTTCTTCCATATTCTTGACGCAACGCTTGGTAATCACCAAGACGTGGCCCGGGTTAACCGGCGCGATATCCAAAAACGCCAAGACATAATCATCTTCATAAATCTTATGCGCCGGCAATTCTCCGGCCACAATCTTGCAAAAAATACATTCCATATGATTTACACTCGTTTGTTAAATTAAACCCGGCTCTGCCTGCTGCGAGCCAACAATTCAATTATAGCACTAATCAGCCAGGCGATAAACCAGCCTGTTAGATTTAGCACCGAGGTCACGGAGTTAGGGGCTGCCATTTCCAATAAACAAAAAACCAACAGTCCGACGGCTAGCACCGGCTGCAGTTCGTGATTAAGCCTTACAATAATATTGTTTATTTTTTGCCCCATAGATTTAAAATACTTTGCCAGACGCTTTGGCCGCTCGCTTCTGCCCTGATTTCACCGATAACCAGGCGCGCGCTTTCGGGCATTTCGGGTAGATTCAACAATAAGCCGTAGCGTCCATTCTCGCGGTAGGCTTTTGCCAGGTCAAAATCAACTGTCGCTATATGCCAATCGCCTTGTACTATCGGCTGGCGATAATTAGCCACTATATATTTGATCTTAGGATCCAATTTAAAAAATGCGTCAATCTTGCTGACAGCCGGAAAAACCAAAGCTTTAGCCTCGGGCGCCAAATAACCGTTGGTTGCCAATGACAAACCGCCTTTAGCCAAAACCAAAGGACAAGCAGCCGCCTTGCAAGGCAAGATCCAAGTAAAGTTATGATAACTTTCATTAACCGACAAAGTCGTGCTGGCTGCCTTGATATCCTGCAAGCCGGCAGGCTCGATAGTGGCGGCCTGCAGATTAGGCCCCGCCAATACCAATTTAATAGGTTGGTTAAAAAGCGCTAGCTTCATCCGGCTGACAAAAGTAAACTTGCTTTGCGCTGTAACCAGCCGGCTGATCTGAATTTCGTCGCTGGCTCGCCAGTTCAGGCGATACAAGCCCTCGGGCAAACCGACTTTAGTTAATGTCAATTGCCGCAATTCCGGCTGTCCTTGCTTTCCGCTGCCGGTATCAGCCATCTTTTCCGAAGCTACTAATTGTCCTTTTTCGTTACGCACCTCCAAGACCGCATCGTCAACAGTCTGATTTTTGTGCAAATCAACCGCTTCAATCCGCAGGCTTAATTTTTCATTTTTAATATACGTCATCATCTCCACCGCCCCAACAATCGGGTAGTTCATGCTATAGCCGGGACCGGGCTTATAATCATTTAGCTTAGTCGGCGCCGGCCATTGATAATTAAAAACAGCCACCTCTTCCGCCTTGGGCGGTTTGGCCCAAAAATCTTTCAAGCTGGCATATTTCTTGGTCTGCTGCAAAAGCATCGTGCCGTTTTCTTCCATCACCTTCCATTTACCGCCAGCCAGCAAACCATCTAAAAAATTATTATAAAAAGGCTCCAAGTCATAACGTTTCAAAAACCCATCAGTCATCAAACCAACCTCAGCTAACGGCGAAGCAGATCCTCTATATTTAATGGTCAGTTTTAAGCGGTTATAAGGCCTAGTGGTGCGCAAGCTGAAATATACGGGAAAACCTGATAACTCCCACTGGCCCTGGTCATCCACAGAAACCCGCTCCTCAGGTGTCAGCTTGGAAATAAAGGCAGGAGAAGCACCCGGCAGCCATTGATAAACCACTTTGCCCAGAGGAACGGTATAGCGCCAAATAATTACGCAAAACAAGCCGGCCAAGCCAACCCACAGAAACAAACGCCATATTTTAACTGCTTTATCCATAAGAAAAAAGAAAGCCCGATACACCGGGCTTTGACTATTGTTCAGCGAAAAATCGCCTTGAGTTCGTCTGCTTTTTGCGGACTTACCCACAAAGAAACGGTTTTACTAGACTCATCCAAACAAGCCATCATATCATCCAAACTGCCGACAGAAGTGCTTTTTACCAATTCCATGGTATATATACCTTTGTCATCATTTCTTACAGTAGAACAACAAACTTGCTTGCCATTAGCTAATATTAGCCTAATAATGAGATGAGGAAAGCTCTTGTCAGCAGCTATTATTTGATAGTTGGTTACCAGAGTACCGATACGCGAAAGAACGCTAGCCATAACTCAACCTCTCGAAATTGAAAAAGTCTTATTTCCCTTTATTTAATTACTTTTTTTAGGCCCTGTCAATAGACAAATCCCGTATTTGTGCTACAATAATCTAGTTAAATAACCCATGCCCCTACGGTTGCGGCATTAATAAACCAACTATGCAAAAAGTCTACATCAAGGACCTTGCCCAACATTTGGGCCAACAAGTGGAACTTAATGGCTGGATTTATAATCTGCGCTCATCGGGCAAGATTGCCTTTTGGCAGATCCGCGATGGCTCCGGCTTTTGCCAAGCCATTGTCAACGCCTCCGACCTCAGCCCCGAAAAATGGGAAAAGGCCGGACTAGCCACTATGGAAACCTCTGTCCGCCTAATAGGCACGGTTAACAAGCACCCCAAACTGGAAGAATACGAATTGGCAGTCACCGATTTCTCTTATTATCAGATCAGCGAAGAATACCCGATCGCCAAAAAAGAACATGGCGTCGACTTCTTGATGGACAACCGCCATCTTTGGCTGCGCAGCAAACACCAATGGGCCATTTTGCGCATCCGTGACACCATAATCCATGCCTGCTACGATTTCATGCGCGACAACAACTTTTTAAAGATTGACTCCCCTATCCTGACCCCCACCGCCGGCGAAAATACTACCGAATTATTTGAAGTCAAATATTTTGACGAAAAAGCCTACCTGGCTCAGACCGGTCAGTTGTATATTGAAGCGGCTATCTTTGCCCATAACCGCGTCTATGACTTCGGCCCGGTCTTCCGCGCCGAGAAATCTAAAACCCGCCGCCATTTGACCGAATTCTGGATGATGGACGCCGAAATGGCCTTTATCAACCTCAGCGACAATCTGGAAACGCAAGAACAATTGCTTCGAGCCATGGTGACGGCCGTATTGACTCAAAATAAGACTGAGCTAGCCATCCTGGAGCGTGACACCAAAGTCCTGGAAAACATCACCAAACCCTTTTATCGCATCACCCACAAAGAAGCAGTAGCCAAACTGCAAGAATTGGGCTCTGATATCACCGAAAACGAAGATCTGGGCGGCGAAGATGAAACAATTCTCACCAAGCTCTATGATAACCCGGTTTTCGTCACCAATTATCCGGCAGCCATCAAGGCCTTCTACATGAAACGCAACACAGAAGACCCAAGCCGCGCTGAATGCGCCGACCTGTTGGCGCCCGAAGGCTACGGCGAGATAATCGGCGGATCCCAACGCGAAGACGACTACGCCACTCTGGAAAAACGCCTGCGCGAGTTCGGCCTCAACCCAGCCGACTATGATTGGTATCTAGAACTGCGCAAATACGGCTCTGTGCCGCATGGCGGCTTCGGCTTCGGCCTGGAACGCATCGTCACCTGGGTCTGCGGATTGCAGCATGTGCGCGAATCGATTCCTTTTGCGAGGACTATTTATCGGATCAAGCCCTAGCGAGAATTTATCCCCGGTACTCCCGGGGATCTCCCCACAAAGACCAAAGCAAGTATCTGCAAATAACACAGTCAGAGTCGCGAGAAAATAAATATCGATATTAATTATTTTAAAAAATACACGAAAATTAATACTTTTTGTGTGTTTTTTTGTTATAAACATTAAAACTTGTGTCATTCCCGCGAAGGCGGGAATCTAATTGTTGGCAATAGTTCACTGGCAAGATCCCCGCCGGAGTCAACCCGACCTTTGGCGGGCGGGGATGACATACTTAAATACGGGATATTAATACAGAAGACGAATTTAACGCACCGGCAGTTTTGATTTTCTGATGTAAGAATAGACATCACTATTTCTTCGTGGGGAGATCCACGCATTCGCGCGGATAAACTCATGGATTAATACAGGGGACGAATTTAACGCACCGGCAGTTTTGATTTTCTGATGTAAGAATAGACATCACTATTTCTTCGTGGGGAGATCCACGCATTCGCGCGGATAAACACAAAAATAAAAACACACGACATCAAGCCGCGTGTAAATTTAGAAAGTTATTAAATTGTAAGAGGGTTCGCCGTTACACGTCAGAAGTGAAGGCGTATAAGAAGAATGAAAAGATTTGAGCGTAAACTCCGACTGCGAAAGCAATTATTAAAAAGCTATCTGCCAGATGAACCCATTTTGATTCCGGTATATCAACCGGCGCCTCGGGCTCCTCGTTAACGCAACCGGCGGTACTGCACTGCTTCTCAATCGAAGTAGTTTCCGGCTGGCACATTGGATTTTCCATATTTTATTTTTGTTTTAAACCGCTTATTTTGGCGGCCTTCCCTCAAAGAAGGAAATATATTTTATTTATTGAATTAAGACGCTTGCTTAAGATTTCAATTCTTATAGCTGCTGCTAAAGCCTGGTTGGACTTTTTAAATTAGCATATTATTTTAAATATTTAGCTTAAATTAAGTCGTAAGCAAGCGCCGTTATTAATATTGTAAAAAGAACAAAAGAACAAATTTTAGATAGCTGGCATCCCGATCAACCTGACCATGGAAAGACCCGATCTTACGGAGATAACTTGCTATGTTAAACGATGATAAATAAAGTTGAGGACTTCTGCTGCCACAATGACAACAAAAAAAGCACTGGCGAGAGAGATTGCGAGTCCAGCGATGCTGAACTCCTCGGCCACTGCTTTCTTTTTCCAAAAAAATAAATTGATTGACTTGCGTCCTGATGCTGGCTTCATATTTTTTTGTTTTGATTTTCGCTCCGGCAGCGCTAGATTTTTGGCGCTGGGCGGAGGTGGCGTTCTCAAACTTTTATAATTACAGTATAGCAAATTTTTCGACATCGGTCAATAGGCTTGCCTGTGGATAACTCAACCTTGCGGCTAATCTTGCAAAACACTACGGTGAAAGACCGACTTCACCTTCGCGCTTGACCATACCGACTTCAGAGAAGGAAATAAAGAAAGTCGTTCCTTTGTTCTTGCCGGCTGATTCGAACCAGAGCCTGCCGCCGGAAGACTCTACAATCATCAGCGCCAAGTATAAGCCCAAGCCCGATCCCTCTGCCTGCATCTTGACCGCCTCGCTAGAACGGAAAAACTTGCTGAAGACCTTAGCTTGGTCTTCAAAAGGAATGCCTATGCCTTGATCCTTGATTTGCAAGACGTATTGCCCCTTTGTCTTCTGCAATTTGATTGATATCAAGCATTTATCCACCGGCGAATAACGCACGGCATTGGCAATCAGGTTATAGACAACCTGGCGGATAGCCGACTCATCCAAATTAATCTTGGCCAGTTTCTCGGGGAAATCTACTTCTATCTTACCTCCCTGCGGCAGCAGCATTTCAAATTCCCTGACAATGCTCTGCACCAATTGTTGCAGATCGATCGGTTCGGGATTGATCTTGAGCCGTCCGGAATCCAGACGTGAAATGTTCAGCAAGTCATTGACCAGGGTTATCAGCCTTTCCACTGACTGCGCCAAATCAACCAGATAGTCCTTTTGCTGGACGTTCAAGGGCCCAACCTGCTCATCGCCCAAGGCCTCAGCGAACAGCTTGATAGCGGTCAGAGGCGTGCGCAATTGGTGCGATGCCAGAGAAACAAATTCATTTTTGGCTTTTTCAATCTTTTTTTCCTTGGTAATATCGCGTTCAATGCCTACGAAATATATCACTTCGCCCTGATTGTTAAGCACTGGTACAATGCTGATAAACGCATCATAAACTTCGCCGCTCTTATTCTTGTTTCGCACTTCGCCGCTAAAAATCTTTTTTTCAGTCTTGATCACTTGCCACATCTTTTGGTAATATGCTGTCGGCATCGGCAGCTTCCAAAGCACCCCGGCCTTTTTTCCCATCGCTTCTTGTGCCGTATAACCGGTAATCTTTTCGACAGCCTTGTTGCCATAGATAACTATACCCTCGATATCGGTTATGATAATCTGGTCAGATACATTTTCGACTGCCAATTGGAACTTAAGCAAGTTATTGGCCTGCGTCTCAACTTGGCTTTTTTCCTCTTCCACATCTTCCAACATATTCATAATCGCCTGTTGCTGTTCACGCAGACTGCTGTTTTTTGCCTCAATCTCGCTTGTCTTTTCGTCCACCTTCTTGTCCATCCCGCGATACAAGCTGGCCAGATTATCAACCATCTTATTAAATGCATCCGCCAGATCGGCAAACTCATCATGGCTTTTGATGGATATTTTTTTAGTAAAGTCGCCCAAACTGATTGATTGCGATAACTCCTTAAAGCTCTGCAACGGCCTTATAAAAATAATAATTAGACGGTAGATCGAAAAAGCGAACAATACCAAGCCGATGGTAGTCAAGGCTATGATTATCAAAAGATTCCAGAGGATAGCATCGGTCAGGCTATTGAGACGAATCTCGCTGACAATGTAATAAGGGAAGCTGTCCAGCTTGGCAATGCCTAAAATCTCGCGGTCATTATCCTCCGCGTCATACATAAAAACAGATGTGTTCTCGGTATACTTAACAATGCTATCTTTAACATTCTGATACTGCAAAGGATTAATCGTTTTGCCCAGATAACGATTCTGCTGAGCAATCAACTTTTTCTCCTCATCAGACAACGGCCCAAGGCTGGATAGTACGCGGTAGGGCTCGCTGGACGACAAAATGATGCCTAAATCATCAACCAACATTACGACCCCTTCTTGGGACAGCTGGTTATTATTAACCAGCTGCTTGATAGCTTGGTCGTTGGTCTTGAGCACCACTACGCCTAACAGCTGGCCATCAGCGCTATTCACCGGATAAGAATAATAGAACCCTAATTCTTTGCTAGTGACGCCGATTAACACGTCCACCGAAGAAAGGCCCTTGAGTGCCTGCTGATAATAGTTTCGAAGGCTGTAATCATTGCCGACAAAGGTCTGATCAGTCGACACGATCGCCTTCCCCTTCGCGTCCAAAAGATATAGAGCCAGATAGCTACGATTCTCGCTGGTGTATTTTGTAAAAGATTGGAGAGTAGCATCGTCTTGGGCAGCCGTTCGATTGGCCAGACTGTCTACGATCTGGCTGCGGGTAGCCAGCATTTTTACTAACAACAAATTATAATCAAAGACTTGAGCAGCCTTGTACGCCTGATCGCTGTTGAGGCGCTTGACCTCAGCCAAACGCTGATTTACCAAAGTAGTCTGCAAATACCAAAAAATACCGGCGTTCAAAATAACCAAAAAAAACGCTCCGGCCAAGACAAGGGTCCAAATTATTTTTTTCCTAATTGATAATCTGCGGAAAGCCATTGTTATTTGTTTAATTTATCATTTTGTTGAGCCAATTGATTCTTTAATTCGATCATTTTAATCTCGCGATTGACTGTTAGGCGGTTAAGACGCTCGGCTTCGGCCAACGCGCTCTTAATCTCTTCATCGGCCTTGCGCAAAGCATCCTCGTTTTTTTTGCGATCCGTAATATCACGCATCACGCCGATGGCATACCACTCCTTGCCAATCATCGTCCGCGAAACAGACAATTCAACCATAAATTCGTGTCCGTCTTTATGCTTGACCGGCAATTCGATATTCTTGCCCAAGACAGTCGATTCGCCCGTCTTGCCGAAGTTTAATAGATTTTTTGTATTTTTGTGTTCTTTCCTGGCGACGATAAGCGGATGGAATTCTTTGCCCATTACTTCTTTTTCATTATACCCGAACATTGCTTCGGCAGCCTTATTCCATAGCACCACTTGGCTTTTGGAATTCATAATGACCACGGCATCCTTGGTTGATTCCACAAATCCTCGAAACTTGGATTCGCTTTGCTTGCTTCGTTCTGTTTGAAGCTCCAACCTGCCTAATAGCTTTAGCAGCAAAAGGCCTACTACAGCTAAAAAGGCAAAAAATAAAACATTTAGCAATAACAAAGTGTTCCATAATTTGTTAGAATTCGCATAAATCACCGGATTCAGCTTGTGGATATACAGCTTCCAACTGACGTTTTGATCCGTGGCGGCATACACTGTAATATAACTATAAAAACCGTCGGCGGTATAGAATTGCCCGGAGAGCGAAGACTTCATCTTTGCCCAAACATCAGGGGAAGCAGATGATAAATTAGCTGCTTGTTTATTTGGAAACATAAAGCCCCACTCGGACTGATCGGCGGAATGCAGCCAAAAGCCTTGATCATTAATCAGATTAAAATAGTTGAACGACAGATGTTGCTGGCCGAGATGTTTGACTGAAGCGAGGTCATCAATCAATGATTGCGCCAAATAATTCAAGATGATAATGCCTCGCGCCTTGCCATTTCCATAAATAGGCATAGCAAAACGCAACATCGGCTTATAGGGCACTTCTACTTTATTATTTTCAACATTTAAGTCCAGCGGAGAAACATAAAACTGGCCGTCTTTTACTGCCATTGCTTCTTTAAAATAGTAGCGATCTTTTTTGTTTTGCAAATCTTTGTCAGCAACTATCGTAGAGGTGCCGTTTGAAAAATTAACCCTGATTATTTCTTGTCCGTTCTCGTCAATAAATCGCATCTGGTCATACAAAGCTCGGTTGTGGCTTAGCTCATAAAATAACTTTTGCACCCTTGCTTTATTCACCAGACTCGGGTTGGCTATGTATTCGGTAAAAGCCGGCAATTCTTTTATGATCCTTAGATCAGCTACGACATTGTTTAAATCATTTTGCCCCAGCAAATTGTTGGCTTTTAGTGCGTCAGCGTCAGTCTGTTCTTCGCTCTGGCGGTCACCGACCACTTCTCTTTGATATTGATAATTCGTCAATGCAAAAAGGGATAGATAGACTATCAACAAAGCGATAATTACAATTAAATAATCTCGTTTCATAAGGAATGGTTAGGGAGTTAACCCAAAATTTTACGCACTTCTTCCGCCAATTGAGTGGGTGTCAGGCTGGACTTTACAAAGTATCCATCCGCGCCTTCTTTTTTGCCGCGATCGATTTCGCCCGACTGGCCAAGATTGGATAACAGATAAATTTTAATATGCGCCGTCTTCTCGTTGGCACGCAAAGAGCGGAGAACTTCGTAGCCATCCATCTTAGGCATCACCAAATCCAGCAACACCAAATCAGGCACGACTTCCAGAGCCGTCTTCAGGCCGTCCTCGCCGTTATTGGCCGTGGAAACCTGATAGCCCTCCGCTTCAAACTTGAGCTTATACATATCGAGCAAAAATTCTTCATCTTCGACTATAACTAATTTTTTGGCCATATTATTTCTTTCTCGAGGCGACCGCCTGGTTGACCAGATTCAGCAGTTCTCCCGGAGTATATTTTGATTTAGTAAAATAATAGTCAGCCCCGGCCGATAAGCCTTCTTTGACTTCCTTGATCTGCTCCAGATTGGAAACTATACAGACCAACAGCTGGGCCGTCTCCTTGTTGGCGCGGATTTTGCGCAAGACTTCATAGCCGTCGACATTGGGCATAATAATATCCAGCAAGATCAAATCCGGTTTTTCTTTGGCCACAGCTTTGAGCCCCTCCTCGCCGTCTTTTGCCAAGACAACCTCGTAGCCATCCAAGGAAAACTGCAGTTTATACATTTCGGCGATCATCGGTTCATCTTCGATGATCAATACTTTTAATTTTTTCATATGATGAATTTATCCCCGGTACTCCCGGGGATCTCCCAACGAGAGCTAGTGCATGTAATTTGATAATATGTGGTTAGAGTCGCGGGAAATGAAATATCGGAATTAAAAAGGGACGAATATTGCCTGGCAGGAAAGTTTTTATAAAGATTGCATTTGTCTTCTTGTAACTGCGTATCCAGGAGATCTCCGGGAGTACCGGAGATAAATCCGTAAAATCAGGCAGCTGGTAATTCGAAATAAAAAGTCGATCCTTGATTGACGCCGGCCGATTCGGCCCAGACGCGGCCGTTGTGCGCCTCGACGATCATCTTGCCCACATACAATCCCAGGCCGGTGCCCTTGATCGCCTTGGCCTTGGAACTGGCATCGCTGCCGCGGGAATAACGGACAAACAAATTGGGGATTTCTTCGCTTTCTAGTCCCAAGCCGGTATCAGTAACGCCGAAACGGACCATCTGGCCCACCTTTTCCACCTTGACGGTAATAGACCCCTGGGGGGTATATTTGATGGAATTATCAACATAATTCATCATCACTTGCTGCAGTTTTTCCTTGTCAGCCTGGACGCGCGGCAACGCCAGCACAGGCAGTTCCATGCTTAAATTAAGCCCTTTGTCCTTGGCAGGGATTGTTAGCTGCTCCACGCAGGCGGCCGCCAAAGCGCTCAGATCGACCAATTCAAAATTATACTTGATCTTGCCGGCCTCGATGCGCGACAGGTTTAAGAAATCTTGGATCATGTTGATCAGATTTTCGTTTGAGGTGTAAATCTTGTCCAGAATCTCATTCTGCGCCGGCGCAATCGGACCGAAATCATTTTCCTTAAGCATCGATACATAGCCTTTGACGATTGTCAGCGGCGTACGTAACTGGTGCGAAACGATAGAGACGAAATCGGATTTTGCCTGCTCGACTTCTTTTTCATGCGTAATATCACTGGCAATGCTGACTATAAACATCAGTTTACCATATTCGTCAAAAATTGGCACGGAGTTCAAGCGCACAAAACAATGGCTGCCGTCGCGGCGGGTATTCTGGTATTCGGCCATAAAATTGGCGTTCTCCTTGATGACCCTGGCCTTAAACTGGCGCTCTATATCCACCGGCATCAGCGGCGTAAAATCCGGACCGGACTTGCGGCCGATCACTTCGCGGGTGGCGAAGCCCGTCAGATGCTCAAAGGCGCGGTTGACATACAAAAAAGTCAGATTAGCATCGTTAAAGGCGATAGCGTCGTAGACATTCTGGACAGCCAGCTTAAACTTGTTCAAATCCACCTTCTGTTCTTCGTTTAAAATACGCTCGCGCTCCAATCGCCTTAGCAATGTCAGTACCACCAACATGCAGACAAACACCAACAAGACCAATAGATAAATGGCTATAAAAAAGGGGGCGTTTTGTTGGAATAAGTAGATATATTTACCCATATTATTACACACGCATGCTGTTTATTTCTTCGGAGCTTCCGGCAGCTTGACCGTCTCCGGCTTGGCCGCCAGCGCCTGGACAACTTCCGGCGACTTGGCCGGCTCTTGGGCAACAGTCTTCGGCCTGGCTTCGGCCGGTTTGGCATCCAACGGCACTACAGACACAGAAGCCTCGTCATTTGCCGTGGCCGCTTTTAATTCGAAGCAGAAACTGGAGCCTTTGTCATCGCCTTCGCTCTCGGCCCAGATGCGTCCGCCATGCTCCTCAACCATCATCTTGCCCACATACAAGCCCAGGCCCGTACCTTCGGTGTGTACCACGCTAATACCCTCTCCGCGGGAAAACTTCTTAAACAAATACGGCATATCATCAGGCGAAATACCAATGCCCGTATCGCTCACCGTAAAGCGCACCAAATCATCTTTCTGGCTGAGAGTAACCGTAATACCGCCGACCGAAGTATATTTGATGGAGTTGTCGATAATATTAATAATGACCTGGCGGATCTTGGATTTGTCGATCTTGACCCTGGACAATGGCTTGTCCGGAGCGTGATAACTGAGAAACAGGCCCTTGTTGTCTGCGTTGGCCCGCAATTCCTCCACTACGCTGCCTACTACTTCTTCTAATTGGGCAATCTCGAAATTAAATTGCAGGCGGCCCGATTCAATGCGGGAGATATTAAGCAGATCTTCGACCAAGGCGATCAGGCGCTGATTGGATTCGAAGATCTTTTTGACATTCAATAAAATCGGCTCAGGCATAGTGCCGAAGGAGCCCTCGATCATCATCGACGAATAGCCCTTGATAACCGTCAAAGGAGTGCGCAACTGATGGCTGGCGATAGAGATGAATTCGGACTTGGCTTCGTCCAACTTTTTGAGCTCGGCATTGGCGGTGCGTAATTCGTGGGTGGCGTGTTCCACTTCGCGCGACAGCTTCTCATTAAAGCTCTTGGCCTCTTGATACAAAAAGGCATTCTCCAGCGACATGGCCGTCTGGCGGCCAACCACATTCAACAGGTCCAGATCTTCATTATTATAAATATCGCCCGACTCCTTCTCACCCAAGGCGATGAAGCCGACTGATTTGTCCTTCACATTCATGGGCACCAGCGCCTGGATGTTCATACCGTCGCGGAACTGCTCCACAAAGCCGGCAGCGCGCGCATGGCGGGAAGTCTTGACGTCTTCCATAATCACCACATCATTGCGCTGCAGATAATTGGTAGAAATATAACGGCTGACCTTGACGATGTTGCGATTAAACTTAAAGCCGTAATTAAAAACCACTTCATAAGAATTGGTATGGTCATTAAATTCAAAAATAGCCAGCGCCTTGGGATGCAAGGCCTGGACCAGGCTGCTGTCTACGATTTCAAAAACGCGCTGGGCATCCAAGGTAGAACTCAATTCCTGGCTGAGCCCGGAAATAACCTTGCGCGTGTCATACAGCGAGCTGAAAAAGTATTTGTTAGCGGTCTTAAAATAATAGTTCTTAAACGGCTCAAAAATAAATAGACAGACTATGAGAGTGATAAAGTCAAACCAATAGGCCGACTCGGGATAGAAATAATTGACATTAAACTTAATACTGAAACCGACCAGACTGGTAGTAAAAAGCGCCGCGCCGTAGACTACGGAATTACGCATAACAAATTGAATATTCATTAGGCGGTAAGAAATAATAGCGTAGGCTATAATAATTGCAAAAATCAAAGGAGCAATAATACTGATAGGGTAGACCGGAATACTATATGCAGGAATAAAACCCATGCCTCCTAATACATTTAAAATTGTAAACGCTGTAACGAAATAGATGATTCTATGTTTTTCAATAGAACTATCCGTCGCTTTCCGGAAAGAAAAAAAGTTATACAAAGACGTAGACAAATAAAAGAAAAAGTAACCAAGAAAAAAATGATGAAAGAGCTGAGCCTTTGCGTGAACACCCCATTGATAATGAAATACACCGGCGACAAATAAATCTGTTCGACTAAGAAATAAGAATATTACAGCTAAAATATATGACAATATGATAGCTACTCTTCGATAATCATTTTTTTTAGTTACAGATACGCTAAAATGATACAGTAGCGCTGGGTAGAAAACTACTCCTGCATAAATAAAACGATCCCAAAAGACAATCTGAGAATCTGATATATGGCCAAACATCATAAAAGTACCAGTCTCCCAAATTCCTATAACAAGTGTCAAAAAAAGAAAAATTCGATTAATAGCTACCTTTTTATTTCTTGACCAAACAAGAAAACCTAAACCTAAAATAAAAAATAGGCTCAGTAAACAGTATATTTGTTGTAACGTAATTGTGTAGTCTGGCATTAACATAGTCCTCTCAGTTTTTTTATTATAATAGCATAATTATTGAAAATAAAAAATGGCCGCAAATTATTTTGCAGCCATTAGAATTATACCGGAATACCAAAGCACAAAGGATGTGGATGTCTTGAAAAACCAAACTGCTCAAACAAACTTGATGCGATTCGCAAATTTAAATCACTTAATTCAAACCAATTTAAATTTTTCAAATTTTGACCTTGAAACATATAACCATTTTTGTAAATATACTGACTCAATGCAGTACCTTCCGCAAAACAACCATACATTTCTTTATCAGCGGCTAAATCAATACCACTTGGATCAAATTGATAAAATAAATTTTCACTATACGCATTACCACCATCTTGACGATATACGTCTTTACATTTTACATACTCCTCTTCTGTAAAACCAGGTGGTACGGCAACATCAAGTACAAATTTACAATCAACATAATATAATTGCGCTTTAGTAATCGAATTACTATGTGTGCAACAAATTATAGCATCCAAACTATTAGTCATCGCTTCAAGAGATGCAGCAATTGTAACATCTTCATGTCCCTTAATAGCCTCTCTTAAATCATTACTATAAGCACTTACAACAAAAATCTGCGACTCGTCGATTCCTAAACCAATTAAGTGCTTAATGGCCTGTGTGCCTAAAATGCCGGCGCCAACAACCCCAACTCTACCGTAGCCTTTTGAAACACCTGCTAATTCAAGCAGATTCCCTATCTCCTGATTAAAGATATCAGCTGTACCACAATCGCCATTTGTAAATATAACGTTAGGGCACCACTCACTAATAGTTTTGCCATTTTTATTCGCTACACCAGACAAATCGATTCGTTCATCTCCGTTCTTCCCCAAAAATCTTTTTAGGGAAGCAGCTAAAACAACTGTTTTTAAGCCTTGATCTACAATGCTATTTAAAGCAGCCATAAACTGCACACGTGCGTTCTTTATACCTGTTAAGTTCGCTAAATCGGTATGACTGCTATTAATAGAAATAACAGCACCTCTTACATCAAGAAAATTATAGAACATCGGGGAAAAATAGAGACCGTCAACAGGGTCTCCTAAATTTTTTCTTAGATAACGCAAGGCAGCATTTGAGGGATAGTTTGCAATACATGCAACATCGATTCGATTATTAGATGAATCCATTAGTAAACTCCTAAATTATTTTTAAATGAACACTTATTTTAAATTACTTAAAATTATAACACTTTTATCGACCAATATCAATATCAACTAAAAAGCCTTTGATTAAGGCTTTTTTGATTACTTTTAGGCTATTTTTTGCCGGCCGCCCTAATCTTGGTGATTAGCTCGTGGACGTCAAAGGGCTTTTCTACCAGATCTTTGACTACCGGGAAGTTCTGAAAATTGCCATTTTCGCGCTGATAATCCTTGTCATTAATCGGCATGGCGGAGACGATGATGGCCGGGGTATTCTTGAGCTCTTCGTCGGCAGACATAAATTTGCAGATATCAAAGCCTGATACCTCGGGCATCAGCAGGTCAACCAGCACCAGGTCGTATTTTTCGCTTTTGAGCTTGCGCAGGCCTTCTTTGCCCGAGAGGGCAAAATCGGTTTCAAAGTCTTTCTCCATGCTCAAAACGCTCTTGATGAGGCCATTGATATTGATGTCGTTGTCGATTACTAGGATACGCATATTTTTATATTCCACCGCGGCGGATTAAAGAATTTTATTTACTTTGATTAAATTGCCTTCGTGAGGCGCTTGCGCCAAGGCTGTCTGCCTTTCTTCTCCGGACCAATCGATGGCCAGATCGGCTCGAGTGCGATTGGTCAGCCCCGTCACCTGCGTTGTCGGCTCGATGCCGTCGGTGTCCAGTTTGTTCAGCTCGTCGATATAACCCAAGACCTTATCCATCTCTCCGGCCATTTTTTCCGCTTCTGTGTCTGATAATTCCAGCCGCGCCAGGTGGGCGATGTGCTGGACTTTTGCTGTATCGAGCATATTACTTGATTAGTTGCTTAAAGGCCTCCTCGTCTATAATCTTGACTCCCAGTTCACGGGCCTTGGCCAGCTTTGAGCCCGCCTCTTCCCCTGCCAGCAGATAGTCTGTCTGGCGGCTGACCGACTCGGCCGTCTTGCCGCCTCGGGCGCGAATCATGGCCTTGGCCTCATCGCGGCTATACTCCGGCAAAGTACCGGTGATGACAAAAGTCAGGCCGGCCAATATCTGCGGCAATGCCTCCCCTTGCGGTTTGGCTATCTTAATATTAGCAGATGCTAGTTTAGCTAGCAAGTTTTGATTTTTCTCATCGCCAAACCATTCTACAATGCTGGCAGCCACTACCGACCCGATATCTCCAATCTCTTGCAGTTTTTCCAAATCGATTTTAGCAAACAATCGAACCAAATCGGCCGGATCGGCCAGATGCTGATGCTTGTCGGCTGCCCAAATACGAGCAAAGGCCGCCAGAGCCAAGGCCGTCTCCTCGCCCACATGGCGGATGCCCAAGCCATAGATCAATCGCTCCAGGGCTATTTGCTTTTTTTGTTCGATAGCCTCCAGCAGATTGTCGGCCGACTTTTCGGCAAAGCCCTCCAATCCTAACAGGTCTTCTTTTTTGAGAGTATATAAATCGGCTACGTCTTTGATTAGTCCCTGCATCCACAGCTGTTCGATAATCTTGTGCCCCAGGCCGTCGATATCGGCCGCGCCGCGAGCCACCCAATGCTTGATAGCGCGCAAGCGCGAGCCGTAGCAATCAGGATTAGTGCAACGAACCGCCACTTCACCCTCGGTCTTCTCGGCCGGCGAACCGCACAGCGGACAAACCTTAGGCAGCTTGATGGTCCTTTCCGAGCCGTCGCGCAATTGTTCGAACAGGCCGGTAATCTTGGGGATCACATCGCCTGCTCTTTCGACAATCACCGTGTCGCCCAGCTTGATGCCCAGGCGTTCGATTTCGTCATAGTTATGCAATGTGGTGCGTCCGATAGTGACGCCTTGCAGATGCACCGGCTCCAGCACGGCGGTGGGGGTCAAAACCCCGGTGCGGCCCACCTGCCAAACCACATCCAATAGCTTGGTGGCCGCCTGCGCGGCGGTAAACTTGTAGGCCCTCATATAGCGGGGTCCCTTGCCCACGATGCCTAGGACCGGCCACAAGGCCAAATTATCCACAACCAGTACACAGCCGTCGCATTCAAAGCCGACTTTGTCCCGATTCTGCTCCCAATGATGGTGAAAAGCGAAAGTAGCAGCCAAATCGGGGCAAAATTTGTTCTGAGGCAGGACGCGAAAGCCCAGCAAGCTGGCCAATTGATGCTCCTGCTCGTGGCGGTCCAAACCCAGTTCGGTGGAGATATCGTAGCAAAAAAAGTCTAATTTTCGTTCGGCAGTCATCTTGGGGTTAAGCTGGCGGATAGAGCCGGCGGCGGCATTGCGCGGGTTAGCCAAGGCGGGACGTCCCTCGGCCAGATATTTTTTGTTCAGTTCGGCAAAGACCTTATTGGACATAATAGCCTCGCCGCGGATTTCCATCTTGCCTTGGTCTATAGCCTGGTATGTAGTCTCAATTTGTTTAGCCGTAAGACCGATGTGCTTAAGCTCCGCTTCACTGGGGCGACGTAGACTTAGCGGGATAGATTTGATGGTGCGCAGGTTGCCCGTGACATCCTCCCCGACTTGGCCGTCGCCACGGGTGGCGCCTTGGACAAACAAGCCTTGTTGATATATCAAAGAAACAGCCAGACCATCCATCTTGAGTTCGGCATAATAATTAAGCGGCTGCCCAACATTCCGTTCGGATAATAGCTTGGCGATTTGCGTCTGCCAATCCGTCATTTCTGCCTCGCTAAAGCAATCGTAAATGCTCATCATCGGCTGTTCGTGGCGGACCTTGCTAAACTTGTCCAAAGGCTTGCCGCCCACGCGCTGACTGGGACTGTCGGGAGTAATGAGATCCGGGTATTGGTTTTCTAGCTGCACCAGTTCGTTTTTGAGCCCGTCAAAAACCGCATCCGGTATATCCGGCGCGTCCTGCACATGATAAGCATAGCTGTGCTTGGCGATTTCCTGGCGCAACTTCTCTATTCGTTTTTTAGCGTTTTCTTTATCCATAATAAATAAAAAATAGCATAGATAATGCTACTTTACAAGGAAAACCAAACCCATAAACACGAGGCTATGGGGTATAGCATTGCTTATTCGGCTCGTTGCAAGTCTTGCCCGGACCGCAGAGGCAAACGCCCTGGCAACCATCGCTGCCGCAAAAATCAACGGCGCAGCTAGGCAGGCAAAACTTAACATACAGCTGGCGGGTAGTGCCGCCCAATGAGCCATGGCTGACCACCTCTACATCGTTGGGATTGAGAAAATTAACAGTCGAGTAATAAGTGGGTAAGGCGTTATTGCCTTCCATTTGTTCCACATGCGCGGCCGTATCGCAAGCATTGTTGTTAAAGTCAAAATTATAAGGCGGGGTTATGTTAGCCGCCTTGCAATTAGCTACCGTGTTATTCTTGTCTACTTTTAGGGCCAAGAAAACCTTTTCTGAGGCGCCTTCGGCCGCATAAAAAGCCTTAATCGACGAGCCCTCGGCGCGGCGGCGGACGATGCCGTTCATAATGATATCGGTGCCAAAAAAGGCGATAACAACCATGCCGAACAATAGCATGATAGCGGTCAATAGCGCTGAACCTTTTTGGAGTTTCATATTAGAACTGTTCAAAATTACGCGAGGTGACGAAATTAAAATAATCGACCGTCGGCGGTTCCCACAGGATGCTAGATAGCTTCATGTAATAAGTCACAGTAGCCGGCTTGCGCAAACCGGGGCCTGCCTGGGAAACCAAATCGGTGGCATTAAAATACAGGCTGAGGACATTAATGGTGCCGGGCGTGACAAAGGCTCTCTTGGTCAGGCCGGTGACAGAATCGTACCGCTCTATGGTCAAGCGTTGCACCGATGCCGGATTCAAAGGGTCGGGCGACAAAAAATAACGGACGCAGACATCTTCATAATTGATAAACCGCAATTCATGGACATTATTCGTGTCGTCGTTAATCGCCTTATAGAGCTGGTTGTTTTCGATTGTTCCGGGCAAATCTTTGAGGTTGTTAAAATAGCTATCGCAATGATCATCGTATTTGATTTTGGCAAAGCGGATTTCCTTGCTCATCAATTCGAACAAAAATTGCGCATGGTCTTGCAGGCTTTGGCGCTGCACCGATTCGCGGGTGTATTTAATCGTCTTGGTAAAGGAGTCTAAGGCAATAACCATGACGACGCAAAAAATAGCCATAGAAATGGTCAGTTCGATCAAGGTTACCGATGGTCTTAGTCTTAGTTGCATACTGAAGTTAGCCGCTTTTTATTGTTTATAACGCAAGGAATAATTGGTCAAATAAGTATTGATAGTATAAAACTTCTGCTGTCCGCGATCCTGCCAATAGACCATCACTTTGACATACAGATAATCATCAGCTACATCGCCGGGAGTACCGCCGTCGTTGTATGCTGTTTCTACCAAGCGATGAAAAACAGTCCCCTGATATTTAGGGTCGAGAGTATCGCCGCTATTGGGCTGGATGTAATATTGGCGGCCGCTGGCATCATCATAGAGATAAACCTTATTTCTATCATCAGTAATACACTCAGAAATATTGCCGCTAATGCAAGACCCGGCTCCGCCATTGCTATAAACAAGCTCAATGGTCCGCCTGTCATCATTTAGCACGCGCGAATCTATCCGAAAGATGGCGCGGTCGCCGCCTTGGCTAGGCATTTGCGGATCTGCGGCATCCTTAGATATAGAATGCGAAAAAGTGGTATCCTTGCCTATCATCCAGTTCTGATCGCGCACATAACGGGTCAACTCCAGACCTTCTTGCGCCAAGACAGCTCCCAACAATTGATTCTTGTTGCTGTAATACGAACCGATCATTTTCTGCACCAGCGTCATAATCGCCATAAAGCCGACCACCACCACAAAAGTGACAATCATCATCTCAATCAAACTAAAGGCCTTGGATAAACGCTGGTTCATACTAGTGGGTAACATCGATTAAACCGAAAAAATTAATCTCTATCTGCTTGGTAGTATTGTTGCGGTCTTGGATTACCATATAAAACCGATCATGCGACACCGCGGCCGGCCCGTCCTTAATTGTAACCTTAGGGTCGGGAGGGGTAAAAGTCACCACCGGATTATTGGCGGCCGTTTCCGTCCAGTTGCCATTGGCATCCTCATCCAAATATTTCATGCTTTGGATCGTGATGCCGCCCGGCAATTTGACCGTGCGAAATTCCTCGCCCGCATCATAATAGCCGTTGCCTCTGACCGAATCATTAAAAATAATATATTGACCCGGATTTGATTGGTCGGCATAAAAGCCCCAGACATTGCGTCCGGGCAGATTCTGAAATTCCTTGCTGGAAGCGGCATATGTCTGAGCCTGGCGGATATCGACTGCTATCTGATTGGCCTCCATAATTAATTGGCTGCGCGTCGAAATTATACGATAAGAAATACCGGACAAAGTCAAAAGCATAATTACCAATCCGATAGTAACCATTAGCTCAATGAAAGTAAAAGCTGGCTTGGCCATATTTATTGTGCTTGTTGTTCTTTGTAATCCCCACCTTGTCCACACATGCGGAAAGGGCTGGTATAGGCCCAGGCGCTCTTGGATGGATTATCCACGCAACGGATATTGGCGGCGGTATTGCAATCATTATCCGCGACACATGCATTGCCGCCTGCCTCGCAATAATCGTTAACGCATTTGTCCAGGCAGTCGCTATCAGCAACGCAATTCTGGCTATCCAATGATCCGTGTTCGCAAATACGTTTTTGCGCTCCATCATCGCCGATCGCTCTGACGCGATAGACGTGATAATTATAACGAGACTGCCAACGATTATTAGCGGCATTCAGCCGATCGCGGCAAGACAGCAAAGCATTGGTATTGCAGCTGCCGCCGGCTCCGCAATCAGCATCCTGGTTGCAGATGGCATCTGCATTATTATTAATACATTTGCCGATAGCCGGATTGCCGCAAGTCAACGGTCCGCCGTTATCGACCGGCAGCCAATCGGCATCAGTGCAATCCTCTAGCTTCTTGTTAGCATCCAAGCGGCAATAGCGAACCTCATATTTGGCGATATGAACAGTCGGATCAGCCACATAGGGCGCCTGCCAGAATAAATCAGCATAGCTGGTATCAGGCTCGTTGTTGCCGGCCACGCAGATAGAATCGCCGCGCAAATTGAGAATATCTTCAAAAGGACTGGTCGTATTGTGGTATTCTTTGCTAAAATTGCAGCCGAAGATATTGCAAGCTTCTATCTTGTAATAATAAGTGCGGTTGACGGCCAAAGGCACACTAGGCGCAGGCGTACCGTCATTATAACTGCGCGTGTCCTTTGGCAATCTGACAACAGCATTGTTAGCATCCTTCACTTGGGTAGCGTAGGCACCTAGAGTGCAAGTCCCGTTAGGCGCGCACTGGGGGTCGGTGTCGCAGACTTGGCCATCATCGCAATGGCCTTCACGGCGCCAGACATAAAATTCGGAAGTATTATTAGGGTCCTGGGCATTCCATAATAAGGTTAGGCTGGTCGAATTGTAATTGTCTGTCGGTATGACGCCCCGCAAATACGGCTTGAGCGGTTGCGCCGATACCATATAATTCGATCCCGCGCATTTGCCCGTATTACGGCAGCTGAAGCTAAACCAACCCAGGCCAGCCTGATTATCAAAAGCGCTCCAGCCAAAACCGGTAAACTGGCCCCACAAAGGCTCGTTGCCAGCCGGCAGGCGCGTATCAGGATTGTAATCCGTAACTTGCAATGGGTTAACGCCGGCGTCCAGCTTGATCCAGCCATCAGCGCCCAGGCTCAAGACATAAGCCCAGCCATGAATCTGGCGGTTAGCCTTATCAAAACAAGCCAAGCAATCACTGTTGGTTACGCAAGCAGCATCGCAACCGCTGGCAGTATAGCCGGAGTCAGGAGGCGCAATTTGGCTGCAAGCTCCGCTTGGGCACTCACCGGCATTAGCGCAAGCCTGTGAAGGCCTATCATCGCAAACATAAATGCGATTAAAGGCGACCCAGCCGACATTGCTGGACCAAGCCCAAGAATTACTCGAAAAGATACCGGTATCAGGATCGATAGTCACGCCATAAGCATCGGCCGTGGCATCGCAAGTGGCGCCGGTAGCGCCCCCGCTGTTGCAATCGGCATCCGCGTTGCAAACCGTGCTTGTATTACTGCACTTGCGAGCCGGGCCGCTAAGCCTGACCCAGCCGATAGTATCCGCCCAAAGATAGGCATCTTGTCTAATATTCTCACCATGCAGACGTAGGTGGCTGGGATTGCCGGCGCGCGCCTGTCTAATTTGGCTGCTAACCTTGGGCCAGAAATATGCCACTGACAAAAGGCCTAATATTACTATTAGGCCGGAAGCTAGATAAAAATGATGTTTTTTAAGGCGCAATCGGACCATGGCCGTTGTTTACTTGGTTTTGGTGGCTGGAGCAGTAGCAGCAGGGCTAGCCGGGGCTTGTTTCTGGGCCGCCTGCAGTTGTTGGTTCAAAAAGGTTTCGATTTGGGTAATACGGGTATAATTACTTTGGTTAGCGCTCTGCAAGGCGATTAGCTTGTCGGTTAAAAAGTAGTTGACCAAGACCAACAGGCCGACTACCGCAAAAATTAAAATAATAATAGCGCTAGTGGCAATATACTGGTTGCGGATTGTGGCGTTTAATTCTTTCATAATTTTTTGATTCATGTGTTTATCTCCGTGAACACGGAGATCTCCCCACGAGGGCAAAGTGCGTAATTTAATAAATTTAAAATAGAGTCGCGAGAAAGGAAATGTAGGAATTGAATCTGTTTTTTAATACTTTGGGGACGAATTTTACGTGAAGGCAGTTTTGATTTCCTGACATCACTATAGATAACCATTACTCTTTGTGGGGAGATCCACGCGTTCGCGCGGATAAATACATTTACTTCTGACCCGCGCCAAAAGAATCTGTTAAAAATTTTGTAATCTTGTCCAGTTCGGCAGTCTGGCTTTTGACTGTCGCCTCCTGCTGTTTGATATTGGCATAAAGCTGATAATTGATCAGCCCGTACCAACCGAGAAACAATCCTCCCAAGACTAACAATGACGGTAAGATGATTTTTTTCATAATTATTGTTGACAATTGTTAACTTGGTTTTCGCAACATACCGAAAGAGTGGTTGCGCAAATCGTATTGCAATCAGTACCCTTCCTCGTGCATATTAATAATCCGTCTACATAAAATACACGAGCGCATGTATCGCCGTTTGGAGTGGGGTATTTCGTACAAAAATCAGAATTAATACCTCGATAATAACGATTAGCAGACTCATCATACGCATGATTGTTATGCGAATACAAACCGCCGCTTTCCGGAGAGAAATTAGCAGAAAAAGTAGTGTTCAAAGGTGTGACCATAAAGGAGCCGTTGGTGCGCAGAGAAGGCGTACCAGCAGAACGAAATACGCCATACAACAAGGCCTTATTAGAACTCATTTCTCCGGCAGCGCCGCTATCAACATAAAGCCGGTCGCTAAGATTGACGCCGCTCCCCCAACCCGTGTTATAACCGATAAAGATATTATTACTGCCCGTAACATTCTTGCCTGAGTATTGGCCGATATAAGTATTATTATCGCCTGTGGCATACAAACCTGATTGATAGCCCAAGAAAATATTATAGCTGTTATTAACATTGCTAGAGCCGGCCAAAGAACCGATAGCAATATTTTCGACGCCGCCAGTATTGGCAGAAAGCGCATAATATCCGACTGCCACATTGTCATAACCGCTGGCATTAGTGACCATGCTATTGGAGCCGACTGCCGTATTATTGGATGCGCCATTCTCGCTATTGGAAAACAGCGCGCTGCTGCCGAGAGCCGTATTGTCAGTGGCGCCTCGATTGCTATACAAAGAAGCATCGCCCACGCCCACATTCCAAGCACCGTCAGTATTATTAAACATAGACGCAGCGCCGATGGCCGTGTTATTTATGCCAAAGTTACCGCTTCCGGTCACTTCCATATGGCTCAAAGTGCCAAAGCCAATGCCGGTATTGTATCTAAACTGATCCTTATAAGTAATTTCCTTAATCAAGCCGGACAGCGTGCCTATAAAAGTATTTGTATCGCCCTCGCCTGCTACATAACCGCCGTAGGAATTAATGCTCATGGTGCCGATCTTGATTGAGCCTGCGGTATAGTTCGTTGCGTTAGACGCGGTCTGAGGCAGCTTGATATTACCAACCACATCCAGGGCTTCGGACGGAGTTTTGGTGCCGATACCTAAAGACTTGCCGGCCTGATCGTAGAAGAAATGATCATTGTCTTCGCCAATCATATGATTGCTATTTACAAAGAGCACCGACCCGGGAGTCATATTAAGCCTAATATCGCCCAAAGCATCGATATTATAAGCATAGATAGTGCGCCAACGCAGAGGGTCGGAGCCTAAGTCATACATCATGTTTTTGTTCGGGCCGATGCTGCCGGCCGTTTCTACCATAAAATCTGGCGAGGTGGAAGTCCCGACGCCCAGGTTGCCCATAGCATACATAGACTTGGCATAGATACTCTTCCAGCTTAGCTCAAGCGAACCTAAATCGTAACCATTGTTTAGATGAGGGCCGACGCTGCCATTAACATCCAGAGTAAAGCTAGGTGAGGAGCTGGCCACATTAATCCCGATGGCATAGCCGGTGTTGGTTAGGAAGCTATCAGCTATCCAATTGGTGCCATTGTGGCGGATAGTTTGGTTGGCTGATCCGTTCAAGATATTATCCAGACTAACCACCGACGGACCGCAAGTCAAAATAGCGCCGGCAAGGCCCATCTGTACGCCCTTGACCACTTGGCCGGCCGGGCAATTAGCCGCCCCGGGAAAGGCGCTCAAGCGATCCCACGGCACAGAACCGACCGCCAAGACTCCGGATTGATTGACGCGAAAAATATCGGTATTAGCCTGATTGACTATATTCAAAGGGCTCCAATTACCGGCCGATCTGATGCGCAAACCCTCTTGGCCTGCATTAGCCAAGATATTAACCACCGAATTACTATTGCCGCCGGTCCCGCCAGCTACGACCTGGGTAAAGGCGCTGACCGTATTCGCTCCCAAAGCGTAAATATTGCCATCAATCTCGGTATTGTGCTGGACATACAGATCACCAATATTAGAAGTATAGCCTGGGGCGCCGCCATCTCCGATTCTGGTAAAATAGCTATCATTAGTAATAGTATTAGCGTCAGTCGGGATAGCATTGTTATATTTCCAATCAGGATCCAGCCCGGAAATCGACGACGGATCAACCCAGTGCAAGACGCCGTTGCCGTCGGTCTGTAAGACATCGTTATTGGTACCGGCCGTAGTCGGCAAAGTCAAGGAATAGGAATTAGCAGTAGCTGAATTTGCCTTTAGAGAGACTCTGGCGCCATTACTGATAAGCCTAAACCACAATTCGCCGCTATTGCCAGGATTAGAAGAATTGCTAAGCATTAAATAGCCGGTTTTTTCCTGAGGTACGGAGCCGACATTAATCGGACGATCTTGATTGCCTCCGGTCGGCGCTGCCGTCGGATCCTCCCAGGTGCCGGCAGCCCAAACCACTCCAGCAACCAAACTGGCAGCCAGCAATGACGGTAAAAGCCAAAGTGATTTCCTAAATCTCATATTTTATTTGATTAAAAGCTGTTTGTCGGCCGGGGTAATCTTGCCCTTCTTAACTAGCTCATTAATGATATTACGTCTTGGATTGCCGATAAAATCAAGCTCGTCGTCGTTAAAAGGACGGCCTATCGAGGCCTTGTCCACGCGTTGCAGTTTTTCCGGAATCGCCTTGGCAATCATCTCTTCCAATTCGGCCTTGCGAGCCGCATTGTTCTGATTGGCAGGCGTTGCCGGAGCGGCGGTCTGCCCAGCCGTCCCGGCAGGCTGATTGGCCGGAACTGAGGACTGATTATTATTGACAATCGACTGTTTAACGCCGGCTTCGGAACGAGTATAAAACCAAAGCCCGACGCCGATAACGGCAATCAGTAAAATGACAAATATAATGGCAATTTTCTGGCTCATGACGGTAAGCTTACAAACTTAATATTCACAACGATATTATATAATAAAACAAGAGGACAGGCAAATTAATTCGCCATGCAATGATTATAGGAACAAGAATAATTGGTCGGGCACAAGCTAACGGCGTTGGCGCAAGTAGCGCCGCAACCATCAGAGCCATTATTGGCTGTGGTCCCGGTCAAGCCATAATTACAAGACATATAGCAATCTGGGATGCACGTAATAATATCGCCCGGGACGGCATCATTATTGCCTGGTCCGACATCGGCAGTACGCGCGCCCAAGCAGAAGTCTATATGATATGAAGTGCGATTAGCATCGGAAGTATAAGCATAGTTTGCATTATTGGCGCAAGTACCATCGTTATTAGGCACTGGGTTAGAAGGGATAGTATTTAAATATGTTCGGCCATCGCCGATTATCGGGCTGCCAACCGACAAGCTGGTCGGATAGAGGCCGTAATCGCGGTAATACATTTCCAATCCGGACTGGATTTGTTTGATATCGGTTACCCGTTTATTATCACGGTTAGCCATACGCAAGCTCGTCGTAACGGACACGATCAAAATAGTTAACATCACCATGACAGCGATTACCAAAACAAGCTCGAGTATAGTAAAGGCGCTATGTTTAACAAATGTCATAAATAACAAAATTATGGCGCGGTAATGATACCGGCTGGCGTCAAAATATTATTGCCAGCGGGAACGTTGGCGATCATATTGCCTAAACAAAAATTAATATGATACGACGCTCCGGCGCTGTCTTGAGTATATGCATAAGTAGAGCCAGAGGCGCAAGAACCATCAGCCGGCCTAGGATACGCCGGTACAAGCTCCATATAAGTAGTGGTAGTGGTAGCAATCGAACCGCCCGCGACTACGGCTGTCGGATAAACGCCTTGATCTCGGAAATAAGCGCGCAGAGCGGTCTGCAGCTGAGTGATATGAGTCAGGCGGACAGTATCGCGCGATAAACGGCGCACCTGGCTAAAAACCACCAGGCTCATAGTCGACAAGAATACTATTACGCCGACAACGACTAATAATTCCAATAAAGTAAACCCTGATGTTCTCGAGAACTTAGCCATATTAATTGCACAGGTTAGGAGTAATAGCGCCGCAAACCTTGGGGCTAACGCAGCCGCAGTCAGCGCCGCAACCATCCGAAAAGCCGGCGCCGCAATTGACGCCATTGCAAGAAGGCAAGCAAGAAGCGGAGGTCGTGGAATTAAGCTGGACTATAGAACCGCCGCTGCCGGCGCATTCATCCAGATTACAACGGCCGGTTGCCAAAATATTGGCAGAACTGGTTGACAACGAGATTATTTGAGCCGAATAGTTGCACGAACTATCCAGCGTTACCACGCTGCCGGCAGCGCCAGGCAAGGCGCATGTATTCATATTAGGGATTACATACATACCGGCAGTACAGCTGGGATTGGTCGCCAAAAAGCTAAGGTTAGCATTGGTCACATCGCTAATAGCAGCTTCTGCCGCGTAGCGGGCCCTTAGGCCGCAAGTTGCGGTACGTGAATAATTGGCAAGCTTAGAAACGACGCCAAAGAAGACAACGGACGACATAGTCATCAGCAAAGCGATCAAGCCTACGACGATCGGGAAAATGAAAGCTTTTTTTTGTGTAGTAATATTCATATAATTTCAAATCCCCTCCTGGGGTAAAGCCTAGCCGCCAAAATCCAGCCGCTAGCAAAAAAGATGGTTTATAAATTAAATCTTCGAACTCCCCCGGCTCTCTGCCGGCCCAAGCCAATAACAATCCGCCTTAATCGGTTATCTTGTCGGTTAACTGGATAATCGAGCTGGCTTGCCCCGAACATTCGTCCAAATTGCAACGGCCGGTCGCCAAAATATCCGCCGAGCTAGTAGACATTGCCATTATTTGAGCCGTATAAACGCAAGATGAATCAAGAGCCACTACCGTGCCTTGAGAGCCCGGCAATCCGCAGCTAAAGCTAGAAGGATTAATATCCATGCCCACAGCGCAACTGGAGGTTGCCGCCAAAAGGCTAATCTTGATATTAGACACATCATTCAGCCCGGCTTCGGCTGCATAACGGGCGCGCAAGCCGCACGTAGAAACATTGGAGTATTTGGAAAGCCTAGAAATAACGCCAAAAAATATCAAAGATGACAGCACCATCAAGGTCACAATCAGCCCCACGATAACCGGGACAAAAAAACCACGCCGTGTTTTTAAAATGATTGACATATTATAAAAAATTATTTACGGATTTTTTGTTAAGGCCGTCTGATAGACTAGGCTGCCGCCGCCCGCATCTTTGTTTTTTACCCTGGCAAAGATCTCCAAAGAATTACCGTTTTGGGCCGCATCAAGCAAATCATGCTTAAAGACCAACGATTCCAAGGTTACATCGCTCGAAGTAATAGCATAAGTCTGAGCGCCTCGTTGTACGATTAACTGGCCATTGCTTTGATAATACTGCACACAGGAGTTATCTTGAGCCGCCAGGCAAACAACACTGGATGTAGATATTCCTAAGCAGAAAAATTTACCGCTGCAGGCAGTGCAATAACTATCGCATTCGGTAGAATGGATTTTTGCTCTCTGAGCCTCATCAGACAATACATTTACAGCATAGCGCAAATCACCTTCCAGATTCTGATCTTGATAAATGCGGCGCTGAACATCAGTCACGTTCATAAACACCTTAGTGACGATCAAAGTAACGACAGCAAACAAGGCTAGCGCTACCAGCAATTCAATCAAGGTCAAACCAGTTTTAGTCCGGTATGTTATCATCATAGCAAAAATTTTACTGGTCGTATAATTTTACCCGCAAATGAGTCGTATGGCCTCTGCCACGCTCCTCCCAATAGACAGTAACGTCGACCTGGACATAAGGGCGCGTGCCATCCAGCTTATAGACAGCCACAAAATAGCGGGCAAAAGGAGTATTGCCGCCTTGCGTCATCTGATAGCTGACTCCGGGCGTATACTTAAGCCTAGCGGGCGTATAATAAGGCGCGATAACGTTAAAAAGATGCGTCGCATCACGCGTTCCCGCTACGGCATTGATGCCCTGCCAGTCCAAAGCAAAAATCCTGGTACTATCAAGAGTAGCGGCCGGCGTTAGGTCCTGGTAAAAAGACAGGGAAGAGCTGACATTTTCGTTGCGGATAGCCTTGACCAGTTCGGCGCCTTCGCGCAACAGCCCCTCGGCGATAAAATCATTGCGCACTACATTTTGCAATTGCAGAATACGCTGCGTTAGCGCCATGATGCCGGCAAAAGTCACCGCCACCAAGGCGACAATCAACAATACTTCTATGAGAGAAAAACCTTTTTTCATAAATATTTATGGTACCAGCGTAGTGCTGATCATACCCGATTGCCAGACTTTAAAAGCCCTAGGAGTATCGCCTGATAATCCGGTCCGCTCCATGCCTCCGCGATTAATGACGATTGTCGAACTGCCAATAGCATCATTAACATACAAATAATGGTCGATAGGAGAGAAAAGAAGATTGATGTCGGCAGGTTGCGCGGAATTATCCTTATATAATTCCTCAAAGACTACGCCGGGAGGCATTTTGAATTCTAAAAACTTTTCGGAATCGGAAGTATAAGCAACCGTAGGCACGCTAAAAGCCTCGAACCAATTGGCCCAGCCGACTGACATGCGAATCTCGTCTATAGAACCGTCAAAATATGCAGCCGGCGAAGCTGTACGGCCGATATAGAGATTACCGGAAATATCACGCATCGTGTCTGTGCCGATATTCTTCATGTCATGCATCTGGCCATTTACAAACAACATTAAATAACTGCCCTTGCGCACTACCGCCGTATGATACCAAGTAGCTGTATTAATAGCGGCGATAGTCGAGCTGGATTTTAGAGTATAAGTAGTGACGCCATCGTCTTTGTGAAAAACAAAATTAAGGATAGAGCTCGTATCCAGGTAAAACTCATAGGATTGATCGCGGCCGAGCAACGCGCGATTGGGACCGACGCTGGCAGCATTAAGCCAAAGATCTATAGTGAAGTCGGAAGCTTGGGGGAAAAAATTAGCCGAAGTGCCGGCATCCAAATACTGGCTGTTGGCCGAAGCAAAAGTCCAAAAACCATTGCCGGAACCATCCGGCTTGCCGGCAGAATTGGTATTGGTCGGAAAAGTAGAATTGGTAGAGCCGTCGCCGAGAATTACCGAACTAGCCAACACCGCGCTGCTAGTAACCAAGGCTCCGCTGACAGTCTCAGAACCATGCAACAACAGCTTGGTGGGGAAGTCGTAGATGCCATTATTATTTAAATCCGCAAAAATGACATATTTGCCGCTTTGACGATTGAGATACACGCCCCAGCCTTGCGTCAGGTTGCCATTAATCAATTTACCGGAGACTGAAAAGTTTTGAGCCAGGCGGATATTCTGCCTCAGTTTCTCACTGACGCCCAAGATCTCTCCGCGGTCATTGATCTCATTATAATTAGCATAAACCACAACCGAAACAATGACGATGACCGCAATCACCACCACTAGCTCAATCATTGTAAAAGCTCGAGAGTCTTTGACACGTCGCAGCATATTGAAATTTATTTTTTCTTGATAATAGAAATAGCCTTATCCATCTGCGGATCCGCTCCCTTGTCGACATCTGCCGGAGTATTGACAACCTTGACTTCCGGCATAATGCCTTCTTTGTCAATCGAACGTCCTTTGGGCGTCAGCCACTTGGCTGTTGTCACTTTCAGGCTGGAACCATCGGAAAAAGTCTTGATTATCTGCACCGATCCTTTGCCAAAGCTTTTTTGGCCGACAAGCACTGCCAAGCCGGTATCCTGCAAAGCTCCGGCCACTATCTCAGAAGCGGAAGCGCTACCCTCGTTAATCAGCACTACGGTGCGGAAAGCGGCCAAAGTCGGATTACCGACCGAACGGTGGGACTCGATATGGCCATCGGCGTATTTTTCCGACACTACAACGCTGTCAGACAGCCAGAAACTGGCCATCTGGATAGCCCCTGACAGATAACCGCCCGGATTGTTGCGCAAATCCAAGATAATCCCCTTTGGTTTCTGCTTGATTATTTCGTTGACTGCCTGAGCAAACAAAGCATCAGTATCATCATTAAAATTAGTTACCCTGATAGTAGCGATACCGTCCTTAAAAGAAGTCTTGACGCTTTTGACCTGGATAGTGGCGCGCTTAACGACAACATCGAACAAATCCTTGCGTCCTTCGCGCGAAATTGTCAGCGTCACCGAAGTGCCCTTGGGACCGCGGATCTTGCCTACCGCCTCGGTGGTCGAGAAACCAACAGTCAATTCGCCGTTAATCTTGATAATCTTATCTCCGGCGCGCAGCCCGGCTTTAGCCGCCGGCATATCTTCCAAAGGAGCCACTATGGTAATAATATTATTCTTAAGCCCTATTTCGGCGCCAATACCTTCGAATGATCCGGCCATGTCCTGCTCAAAAGCCTTAGTGCTTGACGGGGTCATGAACACGGTATATGGATCGCCGGTAGCCGCCGCCATGCCTTCCAAGGCGCCGTAAAACATGTCCTGGTTCTGCAGTTTGTCGCCATCTACATAATTATCCTTAAGCGTATTCCAGACTTCATAAAACAGCTTGTCCTGGAAGTCTTTCGGCTTTTCGGCCTTAGCTGACGAGCTTGGGTTGCCGAAAAAGAGCCGTCCGCCCTGCCCTAAATCCCTTAGCCAAGAACCGCTGCCATTAAAAATCGAGCCAAGGAAAAAAGAAGCTGAAATCAATACGATAGCAGCGCCGATAACCAGAGTAGCGCGCGACCAAAAGGCCTGCACTTCATCATTTTTGTCTTTGATTCCAATCATAAAATACAATTATATTTATTACGGGTAAATTATAACACAGTATGGTGATAATTCAAATCTACAAGATGACACTCAAGCCTACGAATATACAATAAGGCGCTATGCACACGAAAAGTCAAAAGTCCTCGCTCAATAAGATATAGAATTTGCGATGTAACTGCCTCTAAGCTGGAATACCAGCCAAGAGGCAGTAAAAAAGTCAAAAAAATTGAGTCCTTCCCGAGGTAAGCTCGGGACAAGTCGGACTTTTTAGTATTTTTTGTACATAAATCATAATTATTTCGTGCTTGCCGTTTAGCATTTTAGTTGTTAAGATAAAACGATATTAAACAACAATTATGCTATATTTTATCATTATTATATTGCTGGCGCTGCTGGCTGTTGCCGGCTACTTTATCATTAGCGGGGCGGGACGCAAAAACAACGGCCAAAGCGAGACTTTGGCTGTCGTACTCGATCGGCTTAATTCCTTATCGGAAGAAAACCATCATCTGCGCAACGACATAGACCACAAGCTGAACCTTTCCCACGAATCAGCGCGGCAGAACTTCTCAGAAACTACCCGTATTTTACAGGCGGTCAGCCGCGATTCCTCCCGCACCATCGCCGATGTCTCCGAACGTCTGGCCAAACTGGACGAAACCAACCGCCAAGTGGTCAATTTCTCCGCTCAATTGCAAAATCTGCAGGATATCCTAAAAAATCCCAAACAAAGAGGCATCCTGGGTGAATATTTCTTAGAAGAAACGCTCAAGAATGTTTTACCGCCCAATTCCTATCAGATGCAATATAAGTTCAAAAATAATGATATCGTGGATGCGGTCGTGTTTGTCAAAGAGAAGATAATCCCGGTTGACTCCAAGTTTACCCTGGAAAATTACGAAAAACTGCTCAATACCCGCGACAAAGAAACCCGCGACAAACTGGAAAAATTGTTCAAACAGGATCTCAAAAATCGCATCGACGAAACCAGCAAGTATATCCGCCCCGGCGAAGGTACGATGGACTTCGCCTTTATGTTCATCCCGTCCGAAGCAATCTATTATGACTTGCTGACCAGCAAGGTAGCCGAAGGCAACATCAATAGCCGCGATTTGATTGATTACGCCTTCAAGGAAAAACGCGTCATTATTGTTTCGCCTACTTCGTTCCTGGCCTATCTCCAAACCGTATTGCAAGGCCTGCGCGCCATGCAGATCGAAGAGAGCGCCAAAGGCATCCGCGAAAATGTGGAAAAACTATCCAAACACTTGCTGTCTTATGAATCATACGTCGAAAAGATGGGTTCTTCCCTTTCGACCACCGTCAACCAATACAACACGGCTGTCGGCGAATTCAAAAAGATAGACAAAGACGTTGCCAAAATTATCGAAGCAACCCCTCAATCAGAATTAGTCTTAATTGAAAAACCTCACCTTGATTAATAATATGCCGCATTCTGCCGATAGCCTAAGCAAAGCCATCAGACACACCGTCTTGTGGTTTTCTTTGTTTGACTATCCTTTGACTGCCGCCGAAATTCTCAACTTTCTGCCACTCCCCGCAACAGCGGATGAAATAGCGGAGGCCTTGGACAATCTGCCGGCCGAGTTAGAGCGGAAAAACGGATTTTATTTCCCGGTCGGCCGAGCAGAACTTATTAATGAACGGCAAAGACGCTACAATTACAGCGAACGTAAATTCCGCCGCGCCAAACGGCTTTTTAATGTTTTTGGATACCTGCCCTGGATCAAACTGATTGCCGTCGCCAATCTGATGGGCTCGCACAATCTGCGCGATCAAGGCGACATTGATATCTTTATCATTACCGCTCCCCGACGGCTTTGGCTGACGCGCTTAATCCTAGCCGGCAGCCTCAAGCTGCTCAACCTGCGGCCTACCGCCAACCATAGTCGAGACACCTTTTGCCTCAGTTTTTTAGCCGCCGCTGACAGCCTGGATTTTGCCGATCTGAGATTACCCGACGGTGATATGTATTTTAATTATTGGCTGGCTTGCCTCACTCCCCTGTGCGACAAAAACAATGCTTACCGCCAGCTCTTGGACGCTAATGTTTGGCTGGCGCAAGCGCTACCAAATCTGCACCTATTGGAACCGTCGGCTCGCCGGCGCCTAAACATCCGCAATTACTCATCCGGCAGCAATCAATGGGATAAATGGGAACAGAAAACCGCCGACTGGCAGATAGGCCGTCTGCCGGCCAATCTAAAGAAAATATTGAATCAAGATACCCGCGTGATCGCCAATGAGCGGATCATCAAGATGCATCTTAACGACCGACGGATTTTGTTTGCCGAAAAGTTCGAAAAACTGGCAACCTAATTTATGAAAATCAACGCTCAACAGATTGTTAGTTCCGGCCTGTACGCCCTGGCAGTCCTCTTGCCCTTCAACACCAAGCTGATATTGGACTTTCTAGTACGCCCGAGCTTATGGGAGTTTGACCGCCTGGCACTCTTTGGCACAGATTTATTAATAATGCTAATTTTGGGCTTTGCCCTACAGTCCAATCGTGTCAACGATAATAAACGCCGCTTGCCATTCTATTGGCTAGCCTGGGCGTTATTAATTGTCGTTTGTTCTTCTCTCTATTTTTCACTGGACAAGGCCTTTGTGCTCTTTGCCGTCACCCGGCTTCTGCTAGCAATCGGCCTTTGCTGGACATTAATAACCGCTGTCTATTCTCGCCGACGCCTGATTCTCGCCCTAATAATCGGCGGCGCCTTATGCGCTTTGCTGGGCGTCGGACAATTCTTCGCGCAAAGCGCGCCGGGCAACAAGTGGCTGGGCCTGGCCTTGCACGATCCGATAGAACCTGGCACTAGCGTTATCTTCCATATCGGCAAAACCGGCATCGGCGAACGCTGGCTGCGCGCCTATGGCACGCTCGACCATCCAAACATGCTGGGCGGCTACCTGGCGCTAATGTTGATCGCCGGCTGTTGGCTGATTTTGCATAGCAAAGACAACAAACAATTATTGACCGCCTATTTATTATTAATAATTATCACCGCCGGGCTTTTTGTCAGTTTTTCGCGCACCGGCTTGTTAGCCGCCGGCGCGGGATTGGCTGTTTTACTAATCATCAACTACAAGCATTACAAAAAAATAATTCCATTATTAATTATGATGCTGGCCGTTTGGGGCATGCTTTCTTTGAATTTCGGAGTGCTCTGGCTAACGCGCGGCGACACAGCCAACCGCTTGGAAAAGAAATCACTCGACGAACGAACCGCCTTTATCCAAGAATCCCTAGCGCTCATCAAAAAACGCCCTCTAATCGGCTACGGCTTCGGCAATTACCCGCGAGCAGTGCAACAATACATCCAACCAGGCCGCCAGCCTTGGGACTATCAGCCGGTGCACAATACTTGGCTATTGGTCCAAGCTGAAATCGGTGTGATTGGCGCGCTTTGCTTTACGGCTATTTATATTTTGCTGGTTATTTTTTCCATATTTGCGCTCAAATTTGATCGTATTTATGGCAGTCTCAATCTAGCCCTTTTGGCTGGGCTGGGTGTTATTCTAACGCTTGATCACTGGCTTTGGACCCTGCACTTTGGCATTCTGCTTTTCTGGCTATTGGCAGGACTGATGATACGCAATCTGGAGGAAGAGCAAGTGGACAAAATGATTAAAATAGGATAGGATTGGGAGATAAATTTTTATTTTGCTACTACCAGGAATAATAAAAAATAAAATTAAAATTCGGAAAGTTTTTATTGTAAAACTGCTACACATCACTATTATTCTAATCTAGGAGATCTCCGGTCCGCCAGCTGGCGGAGGAGATAAATGCATACTCTATGGAAAATTTAATGGAAAAAATCGTTTCTTTGGCCAAGCGCCGCGGCTTTGTTTATCCCAGTTCCGAGATTTATGGAGGCTTTACGGCTGTCTATGACTTCGGTCCTTACGGCGTCGAACTGGCCAACAATATCAAGCAAGCCTGGTGGAAATCCATGGTGCGCCTGAATGACAATATCGTCGGCCTGGATTCCGCTATTTTTATGAGCCCCAAAGTCTGGGAAGCCTCCGGCCACATCAAGGGCTTTTCCGATCCGCTGACCGAATGCAAGAAATGCCATAGCCGCCTGCGGCTAGATACCTTACTAGAAGAAGCCGGCATCTTTGCCGACGAGAAAATGAGCGAAGAGGAAATCAATCAAATTTTCGAGGATAACAAAGCAAAGATCAAATGCCCAACCTGCGGAGCTCAGGACTTTACCCCGGGCAAGAATTTTAATCTATTGGTGCAATCCAACTTGGGTAACTTTACCGGCGACTGGACCAAAGAACCGACCTATCTGCGGGGCGAAACCTGCCAAGGCATTTATATCAATTATAAAAATGTCTTGGATTCGATGCGTGTCAAAATCCCCTTCGGCATCGCCCAGATCGGCAAAGCCTTCCGCAACGAAATCACCGCCCGCCAGTTTATCTTCCGCACTCGCGAATTTGAACAGATGGAAATGCAGTATTTCGTCCATCCTGACGAAGACATGAAATCATATGACGAGTGGCGTGAAAAGCGCTGGCAGTTCTATCTCGATTTAGGCTTTGACGAGAAGAATCTCAAATGGCACCAACACGAAAATCTGGTCTTCTACGCCAAGGCCGCCTGGGACATCGAATACAATTTCCCCTTCGGCTTCAAAGAGTTGGAAGGCGTGCATGCCCGCGGCAATTATGATCTTACCCAGCACAGCCAATTCTCTGGGCAGAATCTGGAATATTTAAACCAAGAAAGCGGCGAACGCTATATGCCGCATATCGTGGAAACCTCCGCCGGCGTCGGCCGCACTTTTCTGGCCGTGCTCTGCGAAGCCTATGCCGAAGAGACAGTCGGCGTCGCTTCGACCCATTCGACTGGTTCAGGGCAGGCAAGCTCAGGACAAGCAGACACCCGCGTTGTTCTGCGCCTGCCCAAGAAATTGGCCCCGGTCAAAGTCGCTATTTTCCCTTTGCTCAAAAACAAACCCGAACTGGTAGCCAAAGCCAAAGGAATCTACCATGATTTGCGCCAAGACTATGCCTGCGAATATGACGACAACGGCAATGTAGGCAAACGCTACCGCCGCCAAGATGAAATCGGCACGCCTTACTGCCTGACTATCGACTTTGATACAATCGAAAAAGACGATACCGTAACAGTCCGCGACAGGGATAGCATGGAACAAATCAGAATACCTGTAACCGAGCTAAGAAGCTATCTGCAAGAAAATCTTAAATAAAAAACGTCTACGTATTTCTGGGAACGAGATCCCAGCCTTCGCTGGGATAAACGCTAAAAAGATGATGCTGTAACAGTCCGCGACAGGGATAGCATGGAACAAATCAGAATACCTGTAACCGAGCTAAGAAATTACCTGCGTAAAAATCTATAATAAAAACCCCTCCAAATTATACGGAGGGGTTTTGTTTTATTGAGGCAGTTGCCTCGGTCTGTCTACCAGCCACAGGCCAAAGATCGGCCCGGCAGCCAAAGCGCCAATCGTCATTAGAAGATCGGCTAAAATAATACTTGGAATGAGATGTTTAACCCCCCAGACCAATGCAATAATATAGAGCACCAGTCCAATCATAACCACAAAAAATTTCATAGACCCTCCGTATTAGTGAAAAAATAGCCCATTTACCCATTCAAAACAAGTAATAAATGACAATAAACATTAAAAAGAACTTTTTTTGATTACTTAAATAAAGCATAGGAACCTACCATTGTCAAGATAATATACTACATTTTGCCTAGCATAAGGCTATTTTTAATATAACACAGGCTGTAGATAACTTGTTTACAACAAATGATTATTTGCTATTTTAGCTCTATTTCCGCTATAATGTATTGATTAATAACAATAAAATATGTATAAAACAACAGTTTTAAGCAACGGTCTCAAGCTGATTACCGTCCCCATGGAAGGCGCGCTGACCGTTACCGCTCTGGCCATGTTCGCCACCGGCTCCCGCTATGAAAGCCGCGAAATTAATGGCATCTCCCACTTTTTGGAACACATGTTCTTTAAGGGTACAACCAAGCGCCCTACCACCATGGATATCGCCTCAACCTTGGATAATGTCGGCGCCGAATTTAACGCTTTTACCAGCAAGGAATATACCGGCTATTGGGTCAAAGCCGCCGGCGAACACCTAGAACTGGCCCTGGACGTGGTCTCTGATATGCTATTGGGCTCAAAATTTGCGGCCGAGGAAATGGAAAGAGAAAAAGGCGTCATTATCGAGGAAATCAATATGTACCGCGACAATCCGATGTGGTATATCGAAGAAGTCTACGAAGAACTGCTCTATGGCGACACGCCTGCCGGCTGGGATACTGCCGGCACCAAGGAAATCGTCGCCGCCTTTACCCGCGACCAGCTGGTCGCCTATTGGCAAGAACAATACGGCACCAATTCATCCTGTCTTATCCTAGCCGGCATGATACCGGAGAATATCCAAGAGCTGGCCGAACGCTACTTCGCCCCGATGCCCCAGGCAGCCTGGAAAGCCAAACCTACCACAGTCGAATCCCAAAGCGAGGCAGCGGTCAAATTATTCTACAAGGACACCGATCAGGCTCACATGATCTTGGGCGTGCGCAGTTGGGGTTATGCCAATCAGAACGAATACGCTCTCAAACTGCTATCTCTCATCCTGGGCGGCTCGATGAGCTCCCGCCTCTTTACCGAGCTGCGTGAACGCCGCGGCCTAGCCTATTATGTCTCTACTTCGGGCGAGAATTACACCGACTCCGGCTACCTCTCCACCCGCGCCGGCGTGCCGGTCGACAAGGCCATCGAATCGGCCGAAGTGATTATGACCGAATACCGCCGGATGAAAAACGAATTGGTATCCGACGAAGAATTAAGCCGAGTCAAGAATCTGCTTAAGGGCAAAATTCCGCTGAGCCTGGAATCATCGGACGAAATGGCCGAATGGTTCGCCCGCCAAGATATCATGCTCCGCCAGACACCCAATCCCAGCCGCGGCGTTATCACCCCCCAAGAACTGCTAGCCGAGATCGACAAAGTCACGGCCGCCGATATCCAAAAAATCGCCCAACAAATATTTATCCCCGCCAATCTCAACCTAGCCATCATCGGCCCTTACAAAGAGCCGCAGAAATTCCTTGATCTATTGACTATCTAGATATATAAAAAAGACCGTTGATTATCAGCGGTCTTTTTTAGCACCCCGCCTATTGCTAGAAAAAAAATAGTGGTATAATTAAATAGTTATAAAACTAATCGCTTATTATGAAACTACCCGAAGGCCTCAGCCAACAAGATTTTGATTCTACCGTCGCTTCGCTCTCTGCCCTGCCCGACCAGATTACCGATATCCTAACCGTCGGCCAACAGCTGACATTACCCGATAATTATAGAGACTTTAACAAAGTCGTTGTCTCCGGCATGGGCGGCTCCAACCTGGGCGCCCGCATTATTGCCAGCGTTTTTGCCGACGAGCTCAAGATGCCCATTATCATTTCGGCCGATTATCAGATCCCTGCCTTTGTCGATGCCAATACTCTCTTTATTCTCTCCTCCTATTCCGGTGGCACCGAGGAAACCCTAGCCAGTTACCAAGAGGCCAAGCGCCAAGGCGCCAAATGTCTGGTCATCACCGCCGAAAGCGCAGACAACCAGCTTGTCTCCCTGGCCAAAACCGACAATCTGCCTATCCTGGCCTTTCAAGCCACTCATAATCCTTCGGGCCAGCCTCGCCTAGCTGTCGGCTACACTTGTTTCGCTCTCAGCGCCGTCCTAGACAAACTGGGCATCATTAACCTAAACCAATTGTCGATCAAAAATACTTTGCAAAAGATGAAAGGCTGGGGCGATGCCATGCTGCCAGACAAAGAAGATAACGATGCAGCCAAGATTGCCGGCGGACTCAAAGGACGGCAGATTGTATTGATAGCCGGCGATTTCCTGGCCGGCAATCTGCATACCCTGCGCAACCAGCTTAACGAAAATTCCAAAAACTTTGCCAGCTATCTGGTTTTGCCCGACCTTAACCATCACGCCATGGAAGGCCTGGCCAAACCGGACTCCAATAAAGACGACATCATCTTTGTCTTCTTTGATTCATCGCTCTATTCCGAAAAAGTCCAACAACGCGCCAAGCTGACCAAGCAAGTAGTGGCCAAAAATGGCATCGCTTTTGCCGACATCCAACTCCTGGCCCACACCAAACTAGGACAATCCCTGGAAATGTTGCAATTGGGCGCCTGGGTTACCTTGTATCTGGCGCTAGAAAATGGAGTCAATCCCCTAACCATACCTTGGGTCGATTGGTTCAAAGCGGAACTTAAAAAATAAGTATACCGGAGAATCAAAAAATTTATGATTACTCTTATAGGCTCTACCATCAAGAAAACCGCCGGGCTGATAGCCTTACTCGGTTTTCTTTTTTTATTATTCAATTACCAAGACCTAGCCGAGGCGGTCTCCACCACTTGGCTGATTAACAAGGTCCAAATCTCGGGCGGTGACGGCAAAACTGATGCCGACCTCATCCAGCTCTACAATGCCAGCAGCGAACCTCTCAATCTCAAGGGCTTACGTCTGATCAAACGCACCAAGACCGGCGCCAGCGACACTACGCTCAAATCGTGGACCGCCGACACTATGGTCGCACCCGGCGCCTACTACAGCTGGGCCAACAGCCAATACGGCGCCGAGCTCGGGGCAGACATCACAACCAGCGGCAGCCTGGCCGCGGACAATTGCGCCGCCCTGCGCCAAGGATCCGAGAACACCGGCGCGATTATCGACGCCGTCGGCTGGGGCGAATGCCTATCGCTGGCCGAAAATACTCCCACCTGCAACCCGGCAGGCGCTACGCCTGTCCAACGTCTAAACTTAACCGACACCGATAACAACGCCGTTGATTTCAGCTGCGGCGCTGCTGTAGCCGCTACAACCGAAAATCCTCCCGCCCAAACAGCTACTCCAACTTCAGGCGGCGGCTCATTCATACCAACCATCAATCTCAATGGCCAGCTCTTTATCAACGAAATCTATCCCAGCCCGGCCAATGGAGACAAAGAATGGATAGAGTTTTATAACAGCGGCTCATCAATCAGCCTAGAAGGCCTCTACCTAGAAGACAGCAGCGGCAGCAAACACAAGCTAAGCGGCGAGATGAATAATTATCTATTAATCGAAGCGCCCAAATGCTCGCTCAATAATGACGGCGACACCATTTATCTTAAAGACGCCAATGGCCACTACTTGGATGTCTTAGCCTATGGCAAAAATAGCGCCCTGCCCGCCCCCACAGCCGGACAAAGCCTGGCTCGCCTGCCGGATGGCACCGGCACCTGGCTGCTCACTGCCACGCCCACCAAGGGCAATGCCAATCTAGTAACCGCGCCAACGGCCGAAGAGGATAATCCCAAAACTGCCGAAAGCAAAAGCAAACTAATAATCAGTGAAGTCTTGCCCGACCCGCTCGGCGCCGACCTAGAACACCAAAACCAAGAATACATCGAGCTCTACAACAGCGGTGATACGCCTATTAATCTTAATGGCTGGCTAATCCACGTCGACAAAGCTCAATTATACAAAATCTCCTCCTCCACCCCGCTGGCAGCCGGAGCATATTTATCAATCACCAGGCGCCAAAGCAAGCTTGGCCTAAACAACTCCGGCGGACTGATCGAAATCTTTGAGCCGGCGCACAGTACAGCCAATACCAGCTTGCGCTATAGCAACGGAACCGAAGGCCAAGCCTACGCCTGGCACCAAAGTGACTTTAGCCAAAACAGCTGGAGCTGGACCATGACGCCCACGCCAGGGCTAGCCAACCAAATCAATAAAATAAATCTGGCACCGGTCATCATCTGGGACTGCCCAGGGCAAGCAGGCCAAATCTGGCTGGACGCCTCCGACTCCTACGACCCCGAAGGGCTGACGCTAGACTTTGCCTGGCAAATTGATAACCGCTTTTTTACCATCCAACCGGCATTGGATTATTATCTGGACAACACCAGCCACCAGATAATCCTAACTATTTCCGATGGCCATTTGAGCAGTACCAAAAAATGCCAGATCAAAGGCACGTCAAAAACTATTACTCCGGCCAAACCAACCAAAAAAATTGCACCAAAAATAACCACACCAAAAAAAGTTACCGCCCAAACCACAACAATCAAAAAGGCTACCCCCAAAATCAAAGTTTCAACCGCGCCAACCAGCAAAAAGACGATCACCGCCTCCCGCCAGCTCTGGCGCGGCCAAGTAGCCAGCCTGCCCGGAGAATACGGCAACCAGTATTTTTATCTATTACCCGAAGGCGAAGACCAAGCCAAACAAATCTACGCCTACAACAAAGATTTTCCCAAACTAAAAATCGGCCAACTGCTGGAAGTTTCAGGCGAACTATCCACTCAGATAGCGCCCCAACGACTCAAGATCAAAAAGGCTAGCGACATCAAGATAATCAAAGACGGCCGCCTGCCCGCTCCGGCCGAACTGGATCTAGCCGACCTCGGTGAAGACAGCCTGGGAACCTTTGTCAAAATTAGCGGCACAGTCACCATCAAGCGAGGTTCTTTAGTCTACTTGGACGACGGCACCGGCGAAGGCAGCCTAACTCTGCCCAAAAACATGGCCAAAAACAGCCTCAAAAAGGGCGACCAGCTGGGCGCCATAGGCTTAGTCAAGGCCAGCCAGAACACTATCACCGTCGCCTTGCGCTCCCAAGCCGATCTGGAGGTCAAAACCAGCCCTGCCAGCACTACTAGCACTTTAGCTGCAATTCCTCCTATAAAAACCGGAAACTCCAAATATCTCTATACCGGTATTGCCTTAATTTGTCTAATATTAGGCATTTTATTATGGAAAGCTGTAGCCTTAAACACCAGCCACAACCAAGGTATTGACAAATCTGCTAAAATGTGATATAATGTGAATAATTAAAAAGTTCATTACATTACAATAATATATATTTGGAGGATTTCATGGAGACTACAGCACCAGAAACACGTTATCAGTTGATTACACGCAAAGAGAAGGTTCTCGTATACATACCAGAAAGCAAAAAAATGGCAGTAGTTGCCGCTCATAGCTTTGTAGCTGACGGCATCACCGTCAATATGCCCGAACACTTTCGCAGCAAGCTGCACATGGCCAACAAGAATACAGGCAAAAATCTTGTGATGAATATCAAATATTTCGGCTTTACTGATGATGATTTTAACAAATCAGCCTTATGTATAGTCGAAGTAGAAGAAAAAACAACGCCGGATTTGGAACGCAGCTTTACACTCGTCAATGTGTACAAACAAGAAGGTTCACAACCTGACTATTACATGTCGATAGACAGAAAAGGAAACATTCCCATTCTCAACTCCCACCTAACCGTCAACTTCACTCCAACCCACAAATAAACATTTCTTAAAAGGCCACCGAATAATTCGGTGGTTTTTGCCATCTTGGCGTATTTATTCTCCCATACGGCAGGTCTGCCTCCCGCGAGGGAGGGATCTTTTCATTCATTAAAATCTTTATACCAAACCATTAATATTCTACAAAACGCACTAATTAAAAAAATCTCCCCAATATCAGGGAGATTTACTATTTTTTCTATTTTTTAGCTATAGCGCTTATGATATATAAATTCTTCTTCCTCAGAATCAGTTAAATCAAATGGAAAGGATTCATCACTGCTGTCGATAGTAAAAGTAGATATATTTTCGGCTATATCTTTTTTATGCTTAGCTAATAGGGCGCAAAAGGACAAAAATCGCTTGTGATTCAAGTTTGAGTCTCCCGGCTGGACTACCCAATCCGCTCCCCACAAGTTGAACGATTCGCCGACATAGGCATTAAGATCGGACAAGAATAGCAATATCGGAGTGTTGCCAGCCAATAATTTACCTAACATCATCAACAAGCTCCTGCAGGCCGGCAAGGGCCTTTCTTTGTCTATATTCAAATATTCTTCCCACTCCTCTAGCGACATCTGGTTTATTTTTTTCCAGATAATCCGATCGGCGTATTCCAAATGCGAATCGATTAATACAATATCAGGCACAAAACCGCTATCATCCAACTCCTTCTTTAATACCGGCAACATTGTGGTCATAAAGCATTTTTTGACCGTAATTCTATTTTTTTCCAGAATATTAAGAGCCAAGATCAACTCTGGAGAACTTTCGTTCTTCCGATTTACAAAAACAAGCGCATTTTTCACTAAAACCTCACATAATAATATTTAAAATTAAAACGAACTGCTTTGATTTATATAACAAACCAGCAATAATGTCAACAAAAATAACTTAATTTGCTTAATACTGGCAGAATTAGGCTAAGACTTTCTATTGACATATATTATTTAATATAGTATAATATTGCTACTGTAAATTAACAACTAACTCGAAGGATAGTAAATGAAAGCATTGTTGGGGCGATTTACGCCCTTTTTTCGACCTTTCTTCTGGCCGCTAACTGTAGTTTTTCTGCTATTGGTAGCCGCTCAGACCACCACCCTGGCCGGTCCATACTTCTATGGCCGGATTATCGACGGCATTGTCAAGAACTTGGGCAAGGCCCCTGGAGTCATTATCACTGCGATCTTGCCGTTGTTGCTTATCAACTTCGCCATTTCCCTGGTGGAGAGCACATTGAACTACCTGCGGGAACGCTACGAGATCAAGAAGCTGGATTTCGCCCTAGTCAACCATCTGACTTTCTTGTCAGTCGGCAAATTCTTGGGCTTTTCTATCGGCCAACACACCAATCAGCACAGCGGCATCAAGAAAAGCATTATCGACAAAGGCGAAATGGCCATGCATCAGCTGATGAACACGGTCATATATTCATACTTGCCGACTGTCTTGCAAGCCATCCTGGCCTTGATCTTCTTGGCCTTTATCAGCTGGCCTTTGACGCTGGCGGTCTTAGCCATGTCCGGCGTCTATATCTGGCTGATGATTGCCAATAACCTGCACTTCAACCCGCGGATCAAGGCGCTGCAAACACGCTGGCACGACAATACCAAGACCCATAGCGAGATCACCCGCCATCCGGACATCATCCAGCTCAACGCCCGTGAAGACCAAACAGTTGATGAGTATATGGATGATCGCAACAACATCAGCCTGGATTCGGTCAAGACCTGGACCAGCTTTATCAATCACATCTACCTGACCATGAACGTGATCGATATTTCCAAATTCATTATCCTGGGAGCGGCGGTCGTCTGCGTGGCTTACGGCTACTACAGCCTGGGCCAGCTGGCCATGATCTTGTCTTGGTCTTCGACTGTGCTGGGACGCCTCTACCAGATCGGCTCCACCCATCGCCAATCGATTAAGAATTGGGCCGAGATCAAGAAATATCTGGAACTGCTGGAAATAGAACCGGAAGTCAAAAATATCGATAATCCGCTAAGGCCGGGCTCGATAGCCGGCGATATCGTCTTTGACCAGGTATCCTTCACCTATCCCAAACGCCTGACCGCCGACAATGACGACGATAATGAGCCTATCAATGAAAATGAAGAACGCGAAGTATTGACCAATGTCAGTTTCACCATCAAGGCAGGCGAGAAAGTCGCCATTGTCGGCAAATCCGGCGACGGCAAATCGACTATCGCCCAATTACTATTGCGGGCCTTTGACCCGCAAGCAGGCCGGATCACCCTGGATGGCCACGACTTACGGACCTTAGACTTCCGACACTATCGCCAAAAAATCGGCTATGTCGAGCAAGATGTGACAGTCTTTGACCGCTCTTTGCGCGACAACATCTGCTATGGCATGCATCAAAGCGATCTGCCGATAAGCCAAGAAAAGATGGACGCCGTACTGGAAACCACCCAATTGACCGATTTTATCAACAAGCTGGACAAAGGCTTGGACACCTACATCGGCGAGCGCGGTATCAAGCTCTCCGGCGGCGAACGCCAGCGAGTAGCCATCGCCCGAGCGATCATCAAAGATCCCAATCTGCTCTTGTTCGACGAAGCCACTTCCGCTCTGGACGCTATCAACGAAAAGCTGGTACGCCAGGCGATTGACCGAGTCTCCCAAGGACGGACGACTATCATCATCGCCCATCGCTTGTCCACCATCAAGAACGTGGACAAAGTGATCGTAATGGACAATGGACAGATTGCCGATTACGGCAGCTATGCCGAATTATCCCAGAGCTCGGAAATCTTCCGCGATCTAATCGCGGCCCAAACTACCGACCCTGTCCTGCTCTAAAAACAGAAAACCTCTCCGACTTTATGCCGGAGAGGTTATTTTTTATTTTCTTTTACCCCAAATCTGATAATCTTCTTCAATACAGCAATCCTCCCGGATGGCAAAATCATTAAACTCCGGAAATTGTAGCTCGACCCGGTTGCAAATCAGACAATGGCAGTACATAAATAGAAAATTTACTTTCAATTTCCAATTCATTTCTGCTTCCTGATTTATGGCCAGGTCCTCAGGTGATGACTCCTTGACAGGCGTCCATTTTTTATAAAACTGCTTATAAGCAGATATATACACCTTTTTTTCAAGATCCGTCATTTCACCTAAGTGCTCCTCATCCGGTCCGGGCGCTCTAAACATAATCGCGACGTCATTATTCGCGTCCGTTACCACGCCTGAATCACCGAGAACTATCTGATTGACATTGCCTAATAGTTCAGCAAACCATCTATCTATAACCACTCCGGACTTAGCTAGGAACTTTTCAGAAAAGTCAGACCAATCAATTTTCGATGATAATTTGGCGGTCCATAATTCGCAGCTGCCGATAAAATTACGCGCCATGTCACTATCGGCATAATTAAGCTTAAAATCGGCATAAGTTTTTTTGAGCAAATCCTTGTCCTCAAAACTTAACTTGCCGAGCGGTTTTGCATTTTTCATCTCTAAACCTCCACAAATACAACAAATTTTCAAAATACTGTGGCTCAAATATGCCACAGAGCTGGCCAAAAGTCAACGGATGCGAAAAAGAGGACCGCCGTTCGGCAATCCTCTTCATATTTCTACATTTCCTTGGCCCCTTCCGGGCTCAAGTGCAATTCCAGAATGCTCCGGCCATTCATTCTTTTAATTTCGGCCCACTGGGCAAACTTGGGCGATCTTTCTTCCCACAAGACCACACAGTTGGACGCAACATTGAACCAGGGAGTCTGGTACACCCGCTCGGAACTATCGGCCCTATTCGAACGGTGGTTAAAGTGCGTCTTATACCAGATGCAAACCGTAGTTCTACTACTGTCATAGATATCCGGTATCATCTTGACCCGCTGGACTTCATAGAGAGTGATGCTCGAAGAATCGGCAGCCTGATCGAAACGGGCGCGTCCCGGTAAAAGGCTGGGTTCCACTGTACCGCTATAGTTATCAAAATTTTCAACCGGGCTTTTGGCCAATGATGGCGCAGCTTTAGCTATGTTGTTATTACAATTATTTTCAGGCGCTGCAATCGTAGCGACAAAAACAATTAATGCAATCGCAACGACAAATATGCCGACTATTTCCCCTGTAGTCCACTTTTGATTCATAATATAACCTTTCTGAATATATTGATAATGATTAATTTTCAAAGTAACGAAATAATTGTTCAAATTATAGCATATTTATGGCTTTTATTAGCCAATAAATAACAAAAACCTCCGCATATTGGAGGTTTTTTTGTGTCTAATTGGTTACTGTAAGTTTTGGGATAAAGATCCCTCCCTGACGGGAGGCAGGCCTGCCGAAGTCAACCCGACGGTTGGCGAGCAGTGATAAATGCCATATAAAAAACACCATAATTCTGGCGGCGACCTACTTTTCCAGGGCTTGAGCCCAAGTATCATCGGCCCAGATGAGCTTAACTTCCGAGTTCGGGAAGGGATCGGGTGTGACCTCAACGGAAGAGCCGCCAAAATTATGGTGTCTTTTAGACTACCTTCAAGCTAATAATTGTAGAACAAAAATATTTAAAGATAAGAGTGTGGGAAAATCTTACGACTTATTAGTACTCCTCTGCTCAAGCCATTGCTGGCCTTACACATAGAGCCTATCAAGGTTATAATCTCTAACCAGTCTAGAAATCTAATCTTAGAGACAGCTTCACGCTTAGATGCTTTCAGCGTTTATCTTAACCAGAGATGGCTACCCGGCAGTGCCCTTGGTAGGACAACCGGTACACCAGCGCTCCGTGCATCTCGGTCCTCTCGTACTAGAGATGCGCCTCTTCAAATTTCCACGACCGTAGTGGATAGGAGACCGACCTGTCTTACGACGGTCTGAACCCAGCTCGCGTGCCGCTTTAATGGGCGAACAGCCCAACCCTTGGGAGCTTCTCCACCCCCAGGATGCGACGAGCCGACATCGAGGTGCCGAACCACGCCGTCGCTGTGGACGCTTGGGCGTGACTAGCCTGTTATCCCCGGAGTAGCTTTTATCCGATGAGCTTCCACCATCCTATATTGAATGGTCGGATCACTATGTTCCGCTTTCGCGACTGCGCGTCTTGTAGGACTTGCAGTAAAGCAGGCTTGTGCCATTACACTATCTCCCGGATTTCCATCCCGGGATAGCCTACCTTTGTAAACGCCTCCGTTACTCTTTGGGAGGCATCCGCCCCAGACAAACTACCCACCAGACACTGTCCTCTTTCCGGATTCACGGAAACGAGTGAGAGTTAAAAACACACAAGGGTGGTATCTCACGGTTGATCTTGCGATCTCCCACCTATCCTGAACATGTGTATCCCTAACTCAATATCAAGCTGTAGTAAAGCTTCACGGGGTCTTTTCGTCCAGCTACGGTTAACCTGCATCTTCACAGGTCTTGTAATTTCGCCGAGTACTTCGTTGAGACAGTTTTCAATTTGTTATGCCATTCGTGCAGGTCGGAACTTACCCGACAAGGAATTTCGCTACCTTAGGACCGTTCATTTGTTACTTGCGATTGCAAGGTGTGGGCATTTCTGCCACACTCTCCGGCTTTCACCGAAGTTCGGACTATATCTTCTCCGCCCAAGGCGGACCCTGACATGTAGTCTCTGAGGATTTAAAATTCATTACGTATCTTGCCACCATGATTTATTTCTTTGCGCAATTCGATAATCTTATTCCTGCCTTCTTCGGTTAAATGTTCTTTAACCTGGATAATCTTTGCCGCTTTGACAAAAAGGGCAAACTGCTTCTTTTTGTTCTGCGACAAGAAATTATATTCTTGAAAAAAAGGAATAACATTCTCGATGATAGAATTGATATTATTAACTTCGTAATAATAGACTCCATCGGCTCTTTGCCTTAATGTGCCGCAACCCAAATGTTTTTTGAATTGCGAAAGAATATATGATTCTTTCTGTGCGACATTAAAGCATAAAGAAATTTTCCAGCCAGCCTGATAATCAGGACGCTTGCGCGCCACAATCATAAAGCTGCCTTCTCCATCCGCAAACCCGGCCAAATAATAACCGATCTGCGGACTAATGTTTTTGATCTGTAACATAATTTTATCTTTCCTGCTGATTGCCCCTATCTAACGGATTTTCACTGCTCCAGAATTGGAACGAGTACCGCCAGCCTAACGGGGGTTTCCAGCAAATAGTCAGATTTATTAACGTAACTACAACACTTCCCACTCAAAGGTGGACATCCTAAGCGCTTTTATAGTTACGGCCGGCGTTCATCCGCGCTTCAATTCAAAGCTTCGCCTTGCGGCTAACCTCTCCTCTTAACGTTCGGACACTGGCCAGGCATCACTCCCTATACATCCTCTTTCGAGTTAGCAGGGAGCTGTGTTTTTGCTAAACAGTCAATTGAAAGTCATTCGCTGCGCCCCATATTGCTATGGGGAGGGCTTATTGCTAACTTACGCCCGCTATTTTGCCTAGTTCCTTAACGAAGTTTCTCTCGTTCACCTTAGGCTCCTCGCCTCATCTACCTGTGTCGGTTTGCGGTACGGTTGCTTCAGCCTTAGCCCTAGAGGTTTTTCTGGGAAACTTCTCAGCTCAAATTGACGCTACCCGAAGGTATTGTCTCCAGTCGGCCGTCTCAGGCATTGATACGGATTTACCTATATCGCCCTACTCGGCAAACAACGTGCAAACCAATACACGCTCAAACCTCAAAGCTTCGTCCCCCCATCGGAAAACTGAAGCAGTGCTGGAATATTAACCAGCTCATCCATCGACTACGCGCCCACTACAGACGCCTGGCCTTAGGACCGACTAACCCTGGGACGATTTACGTTGCCCAGGAACCCTTAGATTTTCGGTGGGCGGGGTTTTCACCCGCCTTTTAGCTACTCATGCCAACATTCTCTCTTCTTGCCTCTCCACCATGCCTTACGACACGGCTTCTGCGATGCAAGAATGCTCCCCTACCAATTCATCTTACGATGTATTCCGCAGCTTCGGTACTATGCTTAGCCCCGATACATTTTCGGCGCGAGAAGACTTGACTAGTGAGCTATTACGCTTTCTTTAAAGGATGGCTGCTTCTAAGCCAACCTCCTAGTTGTCTGGGTCTCGACACCACCTTTTACACTTAGCATAGATTTAGGGACCTTAGCTGGCGGTCTGGGCTGTTTCCCTTTTGACTGATGAACCTTAGCGCCCATAGTCTGACTCCCGAGTTGCACCCCTAGGTATTCGGAGTTTGGTTAAGGACGGTAAACCCGCCCTCATTCAGTGCTCTACCCCCTAGGGTCAGTACTCGAGGCTAGTCCAAAAACTATTTCGGGGAGAACCAGCTATTGCCGAGTTCGATTGCAATTTCTGCGCTTACCACAACTCATCCCAAGATTTTGCACAATCCACGGGTTCGGTCCTCCATCTGACTTTCGTCAAACTTCAACCTGGTCATGGCAAGATCACCCGGCTTCGGGTCTTGTGTACGCGACTAATTCGGGCTATTGACCCTCGCTTTCACTACGGCTGCGTCCGCTTGGCGGACTTAACCATGCCACGTACAACAAAGTCGTTGGCTCATTCTTCAATAGGCACGCCGTCACCCCGACTTGCGTCAAGGCTCCGACTGCTTGTAAGTATACGGTTTCAGATACTATTTCATCTCCCTAACAGGGATGCTTTTCACCTTTCCCTCACGGTACTTGTTCACTATCGATCTCAAAAAGTATTTAGCCTTGGGTCATAGTCGACCCGGATTCAAACGGGATTTCACGAGTCCCGCCCTACTTAAGAAAACGCACAGCCAATCCACAATTTGTTTTCGCCTACAGGACTATCACCTGCTCTGGTACGGCTTTCCAGCCGACTTCAGCTAAGAAATCATGGGCATCGACCCGTCTAATCGGAAGACGATCATGCGCCTCTTGCAACACCAGCGGAACGTATGGCTCCGACACCTTCTAGTCAGCTACGCCACTTGCGTGGTTTCACTAACCGCAGTTCGGCTGGTTTAGGCTCCTCCCTTTTCGCTCGCCACTACTCAGGGAATAGTAATCTCTGATTCAGATAGATAAAGCATTACCTAACTAAATCAGAGATCGTAATATTTTTCTCTTTTCCTCCGGCTACTAAGATGTTTCAATTCACCGGGTTGTCCCCTCACTGGTCTATTTTTTCAACCAGCGGGCATCCCGCCTTCAGCGGGATAGGTTTCCCCATTCGGAAATCTGCGGGTCAAAGGTTGCTTGCCACCTCACCGCAGCTTATCGCAGGCTGCTACGTCCTTCATCGTCTTTTTGAGTCAAGGCATCCACCGTATACCCTTACGAGATTTTCCCACACTTTTACCTTTAAAAGTGTGGCTATATATACTGGACTCCAATCTTATATTTATTGATCTATTTTTTTACTAGCTTATTCAGTTGTTAAAGTGCCATGTTAATAAAAAACCGCTCGATTGAGCAGCTAATCTAGAGCTTTGTTCAAGCCTTTGTTAGCCACCTTGGGTTTCACCCAATAAATTAAACAATTTTTTCATATTATTAACAGCAATAGCCATTATACATTAATAAAAATATATGTCAAGAGTTTTGGCTCGCCGTATTTTAAGCCAAGGTTAGGCTCAAAATATGAGCCAAAAAGGCAGCAATAATCATAACCATCAATATAATTAACAGATTAACCAAGTTTACCCCCAATCAACCGGTTTTAAGAAGGAATAGCGGCGCATAAAACAAATGCTCCTCCATATAATATGGAGGAGCATTTTATTTCAATCGATTCTTGTTAGTTGGTAGCGCAGTTGGCGGCTGGAGCGGCCCCGGCAGGAGCGGCGGCAGAGCCGAAGCCGGCGGCTGGAGCAGTAGCATCAAAAGCCTTGGAACATTCGGCAGGAGCCTTATTGAAAGCTCCGCAGATGACCTTAGCCAAAGAAGCGGCGTCACGACTGGCAGAAATCTCTTTGCCATTAATGATCAGGGTTGGCGAACCGCCAACGCTGTATTTCTTGTTGTCAGCAGCGTAAACCGGGAATGGAGGGAACTGGCTGCCCCAAGCGCTCTGGCCTTTGCCAAAGACTTCCATAATCTTGAATTGCTTGTCCACCTTTGCCACACAGGCATTGGCTTTTTTGACATCAACCTTAGTAGAGGCGGCGCAACCGGCCTGGTCGCCCGCGGCTGATTTCACAAAGCAATCGACATAAGTCAACATTTTGTCATGCTGCTCTTGATCGATGCAATACTGGAACATGTTTTCCTTAAGCTCCTTGTCGCCATGCATAGCATAATCAACGAACTTGATTTTGAAATCAATAGTCTTGCCCAAAGCCTGGGCTACAGGAATAATACCCTTTTCAATCTGAGTGCCATATGGGCAATAGCTCATAACGAATACTTCAACAACCGGCTTATCGCTCTTAGGAGCTTCGGTGGCTGGAGCGGTTTTGGCGGCGGCAGCCGGATCAGTAGCGCCAGCGGCTTTTTTGCTATCAGCGGTTTGCTTGGTAACTTCGGCAATGTCCATACCCTGTGGCACAAACAACTTTCCGTCTTTAGTGATATAAGACTTGATTGGCTCCTTGGAACCATCGAGTGTTACATCAACCTCATACAACCCGGCATTATATTCCTTAGCATCACTCAAGGTGAATTTCGTACCTTCGCTCAACAAATTATCCTTGATGAACTGTTCGGTCTTAGCTTTGGCTTCGGCTGGAGTCAAAGTCTTGGCAGCCTGATTTTTGGTCAGAAAAACTCCGACCACAAAGAGGATGATCACCACAGCCAGGATGATCAGATTCTTGCTCTTCTTTTCATTACCCATATTTTTGTTACTTAATTGTAAGGGAAGTCCGCCCCTCCAAAGGGACGCCAAACAATCGCTTAATTAGCTTTTAGCTTAACTTCATATCATTTTATGGCTAATTAGCCCGGCTGTCAAATGAATATTATCAAAAAAAGCCTTTAAAATTAATGTATTTTTAACATGTTCTCCTTTTCTCCCTAAAATTAAACAGTTTTTCACAGCATAAACAAAGTTAATCAAAAAGAAGTCTGCAAAGCAGACTCCTTAGTTTTTAGTTTTTAGCTTTTCGTTTTTAGCTTTCTTAGATCCAAGTAACTCCCACAATACTATCATCAACATCTTTGAAACGCATCAAACGAATGCCTTGAGTATCGCGGCCTGTTTCATTAACCGTCTTAAAGGGCAGGCGAATTACCTGGCCATGAGCCGAAATAATAACCAAATCGGCATCTTCCATTGATTCGCGGTTCAGCACAAAGGCGTTGGTTAACTGGCCGGTCTTGGTAGTAATCTTAGCCGTCTTGATACCAGATCCACCTCTGGACTGCAGGCGATATTCGGTTAGCGGTGTGCGCTTGCCATAGCCATTGGCCATGACTGTCAACACCTGATAAGACTTGGCTGCCTTTTTGTCCAATCCTGGCACGACGCCCATACCGACCACCAAATCTCCCTTGTGCAAGCGGACGCCCAAGACGCCGGCGGCATTGCGTCCCATTTCACGCACATCAGATTCCTTAAAATGGATAGACATGCCCTTGGCTGTAATCAGCATCAATGAATCGCTGCCGCTAGTCGGCTTGGCCCAGATCAATTTATCATCGGTCTTGATCTTGATGGCAATCAGGCCGGAACGGCGCACATTGGCGAATTCGGACAGTTTGACCTTTTTGACCAAGCCTTGCTCGGTGGCAAAGAACAAATATTCGATGCCTCCCAATTTGGCCAACGGCAAGACGCTGGTAATGGCTTCACCTGAGCCGAGTTGCAAGAAATTGACGATCGCCTGGCCCTTGGCCGTGCGTTGCGCCTGAGGAATCTCGTAGGCCTTAAGCTGGAACACACGGCCTTTGGTAGTGAAAAACAGGATATCATCATGAGTCATGGTAGAGAACATAAATTCCACGCCATCCTCCTCTTTGGTTGTCAAGCCGACCACGCCCTTGCCGCCGCGGGATTGCACCTTAAAAGTATCATTAGTCAGACGCTTGATATAACCATCGCGAGTCATCATGACCACCACCTCTTCATTAGGCACCAAATCCTCAACCGAAAAATCCTTGAGACCCTTGGATACGACGCGCGTCATGCGCGGACTGGAGAACTTGGCCGACATATTAGCCAAGTCTTCTTTGATAATGCCCTGCTGGCGTTCTTTTGATTTCAAAATTGCTTCCAATTCTTTGATTAGCTTTTGCTTTTCATTCAATTCGGTTTCAATGCGCAAGCTTTCCAGATTAGCCAATTGACCCAAACGCATTTCGACAATAGCAGTCGCCTGCGCCTCGCTTAGCTTAAACTTTTTCATCAAGTTTAACTTGGCTTCGTCGCGATCTTTGCTCTTTTTGATAATGCGGATAACTTCGTCGATATTGGCGATAGCAATCATCAAGCCTTCCAAGATATGAGAGCGCTCTTTGGCCTTGTCCAAATCAAACTGGGTGCGGCGGACGATTACCTCGGTGCGATGCTTGACGAATTCCTCCAAAGCGACCTTAAGATTAAGCACTTTAGGCTGAATGCCGTCGACTAAAGCCAGCATGTTGACGTGGAAGGTTTCCTGCAACTGAGTTTTTTTGAACAAACTGTTTAAAATTTTCTTTGGATAACTCTCTTTCTTTAAATCCAAGACGATGCGCACGCCTTCCTTGCTGGACTCATCGCGCAAGTCCTTGATGCCCTCTAATTTCTTTTCCTTAACCAGATCGGCAATCTTTTCTACCAAGGTCGCCTTGTTAACCGCGTAAGGTATTTCTGTAATTACAATATGGAATTGGCCGTTCTTACGCTCTTCGATTTCAGCCACGCCGCGCATCACGATACCGCCGCGACCGGTGGAATAGACCTGCAACATGTCCTGTTTGTTATAAATAATGCCGCCGGTTGGGAAATCAGGGCCCTGGACGAATTGCATCAAGTCGGATACGGAACAATCCGGATTGTCGATTAGATGGCCGATAGCTGCCGACAGTTCGCCGAGATTATGAGGAGGGATATTGGTAGCCATACCGACCGCAATGCCCATCGAGCCGTTCATCAATAGATTGGGCAAGCGGCTAGGCAAGACGCGCGGTTCTTTTTGCGTGCCGTCGAAATTAGGAATAAAATCGACTGTATTTTTTTCCAAATCAAGCAGCAATTCTTCTGCGGCATAGCTCAATTTAGCTTCGGTATAACGCATGGCAGCAGCTCGATCACCGTCCATGGAACCGAAGTTACCTTGTCCTTTGACCAACGGATAACGCATCGCAAAATACTGGGCCATGCGGACCATCGATTCATATACCGCGCTATCGCCATGAGGATGATATTTACCGAGCACTTCACCGACGACAGTGGCTGACTTGCGGAACTTGCCACCAGGACGCAAGCCTAGATTCCACATCGCGAACAAGATACGGCGATGCACCGGCTTCAAACCGTCACGCACATCAGGCAATGCGCGGCTGACAATTACGCTCATGGCGTAATCCAAATAAGCAGTGCGCATTTCATGCACTATCGATTGCGGCTCGATTTGACCGACGCCCAAGTCCAACGGGCCCTGTACGGCTTTAATTTCTTGTTTTTTCTTATCGTTTGGCATATGCACACATATTATTTTATCTTCACTAGCGAGTTGCCGGCGCTACAGGAAAAGGCTCGCTGCTAGTCGGCGTACCGGTAACAGTATTAAGCTGATTAGCCTGTTTCTTAAGATCATCTATGCCGGTAATCACCCTATTCATAACCCTGGTAAGATCGTCCTTGGTTTGACCGATATCAATCTGTTCAGGCTCACTTTTCTTGCTAAACGAAGGAGAAGCCATTGCCCTAATTCCGGCCAACCAAAACAGAACGATAATCAACATAAAAAAAATGGTACCGATCCACATCATCAATCGCTTATTACGATCTTCCAAATATCTAAGTTGCTTAGCTAAAGCCCGATCTCGATCATGGATAATATCTTCCATGTCGCGACGCAAATCTTCTTCCAAATTTTCTTCCTGGGCCAAAAGCTGCTTAAGGCGGATAATCTCTTCTTCATCGATAGTCGGCTCGACTAAGCGGCGGCGGAAGACTCTTTTTGGGGCCGTTACTTCGGCCGCTTTTTTCTTAGGCATATGGTCAGGGATACAATTTTTAATTTTTAAATTTTTTATTTTTAAAATAATTTAGCTAACAGCTAATAGTCAAAAAGTTAAAAAATAATTCAATCAATACACAATTTTGACTACAGGCTCAAGACTACTAGTTCGCTGTTTTCTACCGGCAGGTCGCGTTTGCTGATTTTTAGCTTATCTTCGTAGCGAGGCGGCAAGCCTAGCTCTTTGATAAACTTATCCAGAGGCGCCAAGTCATATTTTAATCCCGGGACCATATAGTGCATCGGGATTATAATACGCGGTTCTAATTGATTAACCACTTCTACCGCCAACTTGGCATCCAGAGTATATTTGCCGCCGATCGGTATCAATAATATATCAGTCCCTTCTAAATGTTCAATTTGCTTGGCATCTAATATCGCGCCTAGATCTCCCAAGTGCGTAACCGTCAGGTCGTCGATCTCAATGCGATAAATAACATTAGCTCCGCGATCCTTGCCGTTTTCCTGGTCATGCCAAGAATCGACACCCTCAACATAGATACCTTTGAATTCATATTCACCGGCGCAATCGACAGTAAAAGGATCGCCTTTGATGCCCTTAAGATAATTATGGTCGGCATGCTGATGACTGATGGTTACGATATCGGATTCCAAAGACTGCCATTTTAGGCCGGTCTTTTCCGGATCAAAAGGGTCGGTAACCAAAGAAACGCCTTCGGCGCCGACCTTGTCCTGCAAACGAAAAGAAGAATGTCCTAGCCAAGTGATATACATACGGGTAAAATATCAAAAATTAAATATCAAAAATCAAAAATATCATGTTTGCTTCACTCACTTTTATAAAAACGAAGAAAAATAAGCAGGTTAAATCCGATGATTTATTTTTATAACTTAATAATAATACGCTATTTATAGGGTGTTGTCAATCAAAAAAAGAGCCTTGTTAAGCTCTGCTTGCATTTATCTCCTCCTCCAGCTGGCGGACCGGAGATCTCCCCACAAAGACGTGATTGCGTAATTCAACAACATAAAAATAGAGTCGGGAAACAATAAATATCGATATTCTTTGTTTGGAAATGCCTTAGCTAATTAACTATAAATATAATCTTACTGCTAATCTAGGAGATCCCCGGGAGTACCGGGGATAAATGCGATAGACGCCTATCAGAAGAAGCGCAGATGGCAATAGCCAGAGCGTCAGCGGCATCATCGGGCCTGGGAAGTTCGTCCAGTTTTAAAATCAATTGCACCATCCGCTGCACTTGTTGTTTGTCGGCGCCGCCGAAACCGCTGACCGCCTGTTTCACTTGCGATGGTTTGTACTCCAAAATAAAAAGATGTTGGCGAGCCAGCGACAACATAGCCACTCCCCTGGCCTGGCCAACCACCAAAGCGGTCTTCACGTTTTTGGAAAAAAATAATTCTTCGATAGCCGCCGCCTGAGGCTGATACTTGGCGACAATTCCATCCAATTCATCCGCTAAGAGCAATAATCTCTCTGCCAAGGGCATACCAGCTGGCGTCTTAATGCTGCCATAAATCAAACAACGGACATTGCCTTTGTCAGATTCGATAACGCCATAGCCGGTGTCGGCGATGCCCGGGTCAATGCCTAGAATAATCATAATGTATTCATCCGCGCGAACGCGTGGATCTCCCCACGAAGAATAAGGATTAATTTAATTATGCAAGAAAATCAAAACTGCCGGAGCGTCAAATTCGTCCCTAGCATATTTATCTCCGTGAACACGGAGATCTCCTGAACAGGTGCTACTGTGAAAAATATCACAATTGTAGTAAAAACTTTCCAATTACTTGAGGTTCGTCCCCTCCTGTATTTATC